>TARA_R110002110_G_scaffold25867_5_pt1 | contig 22363 bp, 24 predicted proteins | sample TARA_R110002110 | Tara Oceans TARA_R110002110 (sample SAMEA4397330) | marine metagenome | biome: Polar Biome; feature: [SRF] surface water layer (ENVO:00010504); material: water (ENVO:00002006), including particulate matter (ENVO:01000060) such as... | depth 5 m
AAGTGTGCGCGGCGCGTTCAAATTCGGTCAGAACCAACACCCGATCCAGAACTGGTATGTTCTGAAAATCGTTTCCGATGGCAACGGCGGCGCCAAGGCCGTGACCGATCATATGATCCTGAAAGACCACGGCGACAGCTACGCTGCCCAGTGCAAAATGTGATCAGCCACGGGCCGGGAACCTCCCGGCCCGACGTCTTTGCCAAGGGCGGCTTCTGTGCCAACGGGGGCTTCTTTTCCAACGGGGGCGGCGCGTGATCCTGATTGTCGAACAAATGCTGAATGGCCTGCAATACGGGGTCATGCTGTTTCTTCTGGCGGCGGGGCTGACGCTGATCTTCGGGATCATGGGGGTCATCAACCTCGCCCATGGGTCCTTGTTCATGGTGGGGGCCTATGCCGGAACCTACGTGGCAGGGCTGACGGGCAGCTTCTGGGCGGGGCTTCCTGCCGCGCTGATCGCGGCGGCGCTGACGGGCTTTGCCGTCGAGGCGCTGGTGATGCGAAGGCTGTACAGGCGCGACCATCTTGACCAAGTGCTGGCGACTTTCGGGCTGATCCTGGTGTTCAACCAACTGATCGTGCTGGGCTTTGGCCGTCAGCCGGTTTTCACCCACATGCCTGACGCCTTTTCCGGATCGATCGAGCTGATGCCGGGCCTGCCGTATCCGACCTACCGCCTGCTGATCATCGCAACCGGGCTCTTGGTGGCGCTGGGGCTGTATGTCTTGATCAACCGCACGCGGATCGGCATGCTGGTGCGGGCCGGGGCGAGCAACCGCGATATGGTCCGGGCGCTGGGGGTGGATGTCAAGTTGCTCTATACCGTTGTCTTTGGCCTCGGTGCGCTGTTGGCGGGCCTTGCGGGCTATATGACCGGGCCGATTTCGGCGGTGCAGGTCGGCATGGGAGAGCAGATATTGCTGGCAACCTTCGTGGTCGTCGTTGTCGGAGGGGTCGGGTCCATCAAAGGGGCCTTTGTGGCCGGCATCTCGCTGGGAATGGCTGACACCATGCTGCGCGCCTTCCTGCCGGGGCTGCTGCGACAGTTCATGGCCCCTTCGGATGCCGATGCGATCGGGTTGGGGGTGGCCTCGATGGGGATCTATCTGCTGATGGCGCTGGTCCTTCTGGTGCGCCCACGCGGCCTGTTTGCAGCGGGGGGCTGAGGTGAAGACAGCCCTTGCGGTCCTTGTCCTTCTCGCGCTGGTCGCGGTGCCGTTCGCCACTCAGGCCTTTGGCCAACCCGCGCTGTTGTCGCTGGCCTCGCGCGTGCTGATCTACGCGATCGCCGCCGCCAGCCTGAATTTCATTCTGGGCTACGGCGGCATGATCAGCTTTGGCCATGCCGCGTTCTTCGGGGTCGGGGCCTATACCGTCGGTATTCTCTATGCGCATTACGCGGCGGCAGAGCCGCTGTTCGGCCTGATCCCCGGATCGAACCAATTGTTGGTGACGGTGCCCGCAGCGGTATTGATGTCGGGGATCTTCGCGGCGCTGATCGGGGCGTTGAGCCTGCGGACGGGCGGCGTGCAGTTCATCATGATCACCCTCGCCTTCGCGCAGATGCTGTTCTTCTTCTTCGTCTCGCTGACACCCTACGGCGGTGAGGACGGCATCATCATCCGGCGCAGCAATGAATTTCTGGGCCTGAACATGCGCGACAAGACGACGCTGTACTATGTCATCCTTGGCTTTGCGCTGGTGTTCTTCGCGCTGCTGTGGCGCGTTGTGCATTCGTCCTTTGGCGCGGTGTTGCAAGGGTTGCGCCAGAACGAGCGCCGGATGGCCGCCCTTGGCTTTGCCTCCTACCGTACCAAACTTTTCGCCTTTGTGCTGGCGGGCATGGGCGCCGGGCTTGCCGGGGCGCTGATGGCGAATTTCATGCGCTTTGCCAGCCCCGACATGATGCACTGGACGAAATCGGGTGAGTTCATGATCATGGTCATCCTCGGCGGTGTCGGCAGCTTCTTTGGCCCGGTATTCGGCGCGGCAGCCTTCATGCTGCTGGAGACGTTCCTGGCGGGCTGGACCGAAAACTGGCAACTGGCGATGGGGATCGTCTTGCTGGTTGTGGTGCTGGGCACGAAAGGCGGAATTGCCGGGCTGATCGCAAAGATCGGGGGGCGGAAATGAGTGTGCTTGAGGTTGAGGGCCTGGTGAAACGCTTTGGCGGGCTGCTGGCGACCGATCACGTCTCGCTGACCGTCGAGCCCTATGAAATTCACGCGCTGATCGGGCCGAACGGCGCCGGAAAGTCGACGCTGATCAATCAGTTGTGCGGAGAGCTGTCCCCGGATCAGGGGCGTATCCGCCTTGGCGGGCGCGATGTCACCGACCTGTCGGTGCCGATGCGCGTGGCGCTGGGGCTGGGGCGGACGTTTCAGGTGACCAGCCTGCTGGACGACGCGACCTGCCGCGAAAACATCGCGATGGCGGTCCAGGCGCGCGCGGGGCATAACTTTCGCATCTGGGATGCCGTGCGCCGCCGCGACAACCTGTGGGACGGTGCCGATGCCTTGCTGGCCGATACGGCGCTTGAATCCCGCGCGGGCGTGGTGGTGCATGACCTCAGCCACGGCGAACGCAAGCAACTGGAACTTCTGGTGGCCCTGGCGCGCAAACCCCGGCTGCTGCTGCTGGATGAGCCGATGGCCGGCCTTGGCCATGTCGAAAGCCAGCAAATGATTGCTGTGCTGCAAAAGATTGGCGCGGAAATTCCGATGCTGCTGGTAGAGCATGACATGGACGCGGTCTTCGCCCTCGCCACCCGTATCTCGGTCCTGGTCTACGGGCGTATCATCGCGAGCGGCGCGGTCGGGGATATCCGCGAGGACCCCGAGGTGCGCGCCGCCTATCTCGGGGCGGAGGATGAGTTGTGCTGAGTGTCGCAAACCTGAAGGCCGCCTATGGCGCAAGCCGGGTATTGTTCGATGTCTCGCTGGAGATTGGCGACGGCGAGGTGGTGACGCTGCTCGGCCGCAATGGCATGGGCAAGACGACGACCGTGAAAACCATCATGGGGCTGTTGGTGCCCAGCGGCGGGCAGGTCGGGTTTGGCGGCACGCCGGTTGCGGGGTTGCCACCCGAACGCATCGCCCGCATGGGGGCGGGGCTGGTGCCCGAGGGGCGTCAGGTCTTTCCGACCCTGACGGTGCGTGAAAACCTCGTGGCGACGGCGGCGAACCGGTTGAGGCGGCCCGACCCGTGGCATCTTCAGGCGGTCTACGACCTGTTCCCGCGTCTTGGCGAGCGCGCCGGACAAATGGCAGCCACCCTGTCGGGCGGCGAGCAACAGATGCTGGCGGTGGGGCGCGCGCTGATGACCAACCCGCGCCTGCTGATCCTCGATGAGGCGACAGAGGGGCTGGCCCCGGTGATCCGCACCGAAATCTGGCATGTCATTGAAAAGCTGAAGGCGCAGGGCCAGTCCATTTTGTTGATCGACAAGAACCTTGGTGTGCTGAAGCGGATGGCGGACCGGCATTACATCATCGAGAAGGGGCGGACGGTGTGGCACGGCACGGGGGGTGACCTCGACAACGACGCGGCGAAGGTGCAGGCATATGTCGGGCTATAGGCTGCGGGTGGTGCTGGTGGGCTGGGGCGCGATCGCGACCCGCGTCGCCGATCTGTTGGCGCAACGGGGCAGTGCTGTCGAAATCGCAGCGGTTGCGGTGCGCGATGCCTCTGTGCCGCGCAAGGGTTTGCCGGAGGGCGCCCGGCTGATTGCCGCGCCAGAGGATCTGGCCGACCTGAAAGCAGATCTTCTGGTTGAGGCGGCGGGACGTGCGGCAGTGCCGCCCTGGGCGGCAGCGGGGCTGCGCTTTGGCTGGGATGTGGCACTGTCATCGACATCGGCGCTGACGGATGCGGCAGTGCTGGCGCAACTGACCGCGCTTGCCGCGCAGCACGGTGGGCAATTGCTGATCCCGCCCGGCGCGCTGGGCGGGATGGACGCGCTGTCTGCCGCCGCTCGGTTGGGGTTGACCGAGGTGCGCCACGAGATCGTCAAACCCGCCCTTGCCTGGCGCGGCACCGCGGCGGAAACCCTGTGCGACCTTGCCGCACTGACGGCCCCGTTCACATTTTTTGAAGGGACGGCGCGTGCTGCGGCGGATGCTTACCCACATAACGCCAATTCGGCGGTGATTTCTGCGCTGGCGGGGCTGGGCCTCGACCACACCACCCTGGCCCTGACGGCAGACCCGGACGCGCGGTTGAACGCCCACCGTATTCACGCCGTCGGCGATTTCGGCACTTTGACGATGGTACTGGAAAACCGACCTTTGGCGACCAACCCCAAATCATCGGAAATGACGGCGCTTTCGCTGCTGCGGCTGATCGAAAACCGCACCTCACAGGTGGTGATCTGATGGATATCGCTGCCGAAGCCCTTTGGCCCCGCGCCCGGATCGACGCCGATTATACCGCGCGTGCCTGCACGAGCGAGGACGATTTCACCCGGATCATTGCCGACTATGCCCGGCTGTCGGACCCGGCGAAGGATCTGCCGGGCGCCACGCTTGACCTGCCCTATGACGCGGGCAGTTCCGAGACGCTGAACCTGTTCAACGCGGGCGAAAACCGGCCGGTGTTTTTGTTCATCCATGGCGGCTATTGGCGGGCGTTGTCAAAAGAACATTCGGCTTTCATGGCCCCGATGCTGGCGGCAAAGGGCATGGCGCTTGCGGTGCCCGATTACACCCTGGCCCCCGCTGCCAACCTGACCGAGATCACCCGCCAGATGCGCGCCGCGCTGGCTTTTTTGTGGCGTCACGCCACCGAACTGGGCCTCGACCGACGGCGGATTGTGGTGGGTGGCTCGTCTGCCGGGGGGCACCTGGCGGCGGCGCTGGCCATGCCGGGCTGGCAGGGCGGTTTTGGCCTTCCCGAGGATGCCGTTCACGCCGCCTTGCCGATCAGCGGCCTGTTCGAGCTTGCGCCGCTGGCCGCCAGCCATGTCCAGGACTGGATGCGGTTTTCGGAGGCCGAGGTTCAGGCCCTCAGCCCGCTGCGCCATGCCGCCGGGACCCGGCGCAGCGTCGTGGCGGCAGCGGCGCGCGAAACCGCCGGGTTTCACCGCCAGAGCCTCGCCTATTCAAAAGCGATCGGCGCGCCGTTGCTGACCGTGCCGGGGCGCAATCATTTCGATGTGATCCTCGATTTGGCGCAGCCGGACACGACGCTGTCGCAGGCTTTGTTAGGGCTGCTGACCGCGTAATCCAGGACATCTCCAGACCGGCGCCAGCCAGCCCGGAAATCGCCAATCCGGAACACGTCAGCCCAATGCCCGACCAAAGACCCGGGCGAGTCGCCTTTGCTCTTCCCGGTAGGACGCGAAATCGCGAGACGAGGTTTTCAACCCTTTCAGCGCCGCCAGCATGGTTGCGGCATAGGCACTGGCATCGCCAAGATCCTCTGGAATTTCGCGCTGCGACAGCCAGTCAGCAAGCAACACGGCAAAACGCGCCTCGCAGTCCGACACGATATCCGCCGCGACGGACAGGCCGGTATCGAGCAGGTCACCACCATGGGGCGAGGCAAAGATCATCTCCATGAAGCTGCCGTCTTTTGCGGCGAAGGCGGCGATCAACCCGTCTTCGGCGCGGGCGAAAGGCGCGGCAAGCACCTTTTGCAGATCGGCCAGCACGCCGTCAAAGAACACGGATGTCAGGTTGCGGAAGATGTCTTCCTTGTTGCGGTAATGCAGATACAGCGCCGCCCTGGAAATCCCGGCAGCGCCGGCAATGTCTTCCATCGTGCTGCGCTTGAAGCCGTAGCGCGCAAACACCAACATGGCCGCATTCAGCACGGCCTGTTGCTTTTCGGTCGGGTCAGGGGGCGGCGGGAATGTCATCAATTCAAGCTGACAAAAATCGCCAAAAATGTCAATTGAACATAGTGACGAAAAATGCATAGTATGTCCAAATCATTTTCAGGAGAGTCTGATGGCCTATACTCTGACGGTGAATGGCGCGGCGCAAAGCGTCGATCTGCCCGGCGATACACCGCTGCTATGGGTGCTGCGCGACGGGTTGCACCTGACCGGCACGAAATATGGCTGTGGCGTCGCCGCTTGCGGGGCCTGCACCGTGCATCTGGACGGGGTGGCGGTAAGGTCTTGTCAGACATTGCTGGAAGATGCAGCGGGATCCACGATTACCACGATCGAGGGGCTGGGCACGCCGGAAAATCTGCATCTGGTGCAGCAGGCGTGGCTTGCCCATCAGGTTGCGCAATGCGGCTACTGCCAGTCCGGGCAGATCATGCAGGCGGCGGCGTTGCTGGCGGAAAACCCTGCGCCGAACGATGAACAGATTGATGAGGCGATGGGTGGAAACCTGTGCCGCTGCGGTACTTATCCACGCATTCGCGCGGCGGTTCATGCGGCGGCTGCCGCGATGAAGGGGGCATGAGCATGGCAAGCATCGGAAAAATTGCGCGGCGGACATTTCTGGTCGGTTCTGCCGCCATCGCGGGCGGCGCGGCCTTCGGCTATTGGCAGTATGAAAGACCGCTGCCGAACCCACTGTCCGCGCCCGAAAATGGTGCGACCCTGACGCCCTATGTGCTGGTGGACGCGACCGGCGTGACGCTGATCGCGCCGCGGGCCGAAATGGGGCAGGGGGTGCAGACCACGCTGGCCGCCTTGGTGGCCGAAGAGATGGACCTTGACTGGGATCAGGTGAGGGTTCTGCACGGACCCGCTTCGCGTGCTTATCTTAACTCGGCAGTGTTCGAAGATGCCGCGCCTTTCATGCCGACAGACGAGGGCTGGCTTGCCGAAACCGCGCGCGGGGCGATGCAAGTGCCGGCAAGGTTTCTGGGGTTGCAGATCACCGGCGGCTCTTCCAGCACGCCAGACGCGTTCGAGAAGATGCGGGCTGCGGGGGCCATGGCGCGGGCGGCTCTTGTGGCGGCGGCACAGCGGCGCAGCGGCGTGGCCGAAGGCGCGCTGAAAACCTCTGGCGGGGCGGTGGTTTTGCCCGATGGAACCCGCATTCCCTATAGCGATCTGGCGGTCGAGGCCGCAGCGCTGGAATTGCCCTCCCCCCCGCCGCTGAAATCGCGGGCCGACTGGAAACTGCTGGGCCGGTCGCTGCCGCGCACCGATATGCTGGGCAAGGTCACCGGGACCGCGCAATACACCGCCGATTTTCGTCACCCCGACATGCTGTTTGCCACCGCGCGCAGCAATCCGGGCCTTGGCGCGGAACTGACAAGCTATGACGCGACGGCGGCCCTCGCGATGGCGGGGGTGACTGCGGTGGTCGAGGTTCCGAACGGCTTGGCGGTCGTGGCCAACTCGACCTGGGTTGCCTTCAAGGCCGCTGAGGCGATTGTCTATGACTGGGCCCCGGCGCCCTATGCGGCGACCAGCGACGGGATGCTGGCGGAAGCGGCGGCATCGTTTGTCGCCGACCGCCAGGACAGCCGCAACCGCAACGACGGCGATGTCGAAGCCGCGTTGCCCGAAGATGCCTGGACGGCAGAGTACAGCGTGCCCTACCTTGCCCATGCGACGATGGAGCCGATGACGGCGGGGGCCTGGCTACAGGAGGGCCGGTTGAAGGTCTGGGCGGGAACCCAGTTTCCGACACAGGTGCTGGTCGAGGCGGAAAAGATCACCGGCCTTCCGCAGGACGCGATCGAGGTGATGACCCCGGTGATGGGCGGCGGTTTTGGCCGACGGGCAGAGATGGATTTCGTCCGTCAGGCAATTCACGTCGCCAAGGCGATGGCGGGACGCCCGGTCCTGCTGACATGGACCCGCGAAGAAGACATGACGCATGACAGTTATCGCCCGATGGCGATGGCGCGGCTCAGGGGGGCGGTTGATGGCGGCAAGGTCAAGGCGCTGGATATTCAGATCGCCTCTCCTGCGGTTTTGACATCGCAGGCGGGGCGGCTGGGTTATGCGCTGCCGGGGCCGGATGTCTCGATCGTCCAGGCCGCCTGGGATCAGCCCTATACCTTCCCCGCTTACCGCACGACGGGCTACCGCGTGCCAGCGGGGGTTCCTGTCGGGTCGTGGCGGTCGGTCGGGGCCTCGCAGAACGCGTTCTTTCACGAATCGGCGGTGGATGAGCTGGCGTATCTGGCGGGGGTTGATCCGTTGGAGTTCCGCCTGGCGCAGATCAGTCACCCAGCCTCGCGCAAGGTGCTCGAAGCGGTGGCCGAGGCATCGGGTTGGGGCAATGCGCTGGCGGCAGGCCGCGCGCGCGGCGTTGCCTTCTGCATCAGTTTCGGGGTTCCGGTCGCCGAGGTGATCGAGGTTGCGGACACGCCGCAAGGGCTGCGGATGACAGGGGCCTGGGCCGCCGTAGATGTGGGCATCGCCCTTGATCCGTCGATCATCGAGGCCCAGGTCCAGGGCGCGATGGTCTATGGGCTGTCCGCCGCGATCAATGGTGAGATCACCTTTGCAGATGGCAGGGCTGAGCAGCAGAACTTCCCTGATTACGAGCCGCTGCGCCTGCCGCAATGTCCGCCGATCACCGTGAAAATCCTGGAAAACGGCACGAAAATCCGCGGAATCGGAGAGCCGGGCACCCCGCCCGCCGCCCCGGCACTGGCCAATGCGATCTTTGCACTGAACGGGCAGCGCCTGCGCAGCCTGCCGCTCGGAAAGGCGATTGCCTTCGCCTGACCGGGACACGGGGGGATTTTGACAGCGGGCCTGCCGCACCCCCTTTCGTCCGGCGCAAATTCGGATAACCTGGGAGGATGCGGATAAATGACACCATCACCCTTGCCGACTGGGAACTGACCGAGAGCTTTTCACGCTCTTCCGGGCCGGGGGGGCAGAATGTCAACAAGGTCGAAACGGCGGTGGAACTGCGGTTCGAGGCAGAGCGGTCGCCGAACCTGTCCGGTCCGGTCAAATCCCGGTTGAAGCGGCTTGCCGGGCGGCGCTGGACCAACGAGGGCGCGATCGTCATCCGCGCCGAGGAAACCCGCAGCCAGGTCCGCAACCGCGAGATCGCGCGCGAACGCCTCGCCGAGATGATCCGTCAGGCGCTGGTCGCACCCAAGCGCCGCATCGCAACCCGCCCGACGCTTGGCAGCAAGCGCCGCCGCCTGACGGCCAAGGCGGTGCGCGGCACCGTCAAATCCCTGCGCGGCAAGGTGGAGCCTGAAGAATGAGCGAAACCCTGGCCGCCCGCCGTGACCGCCTGATGGGCGCGAATGTGTCGACCTTTTACCGCACCCCCGTTCACATTGTGAAAGGCCAGGGGGTCTGGCTGTGGGACGCTGCTGGCAAACGCTACCTTGATTGCTACAACAATGTCGCCCATGTCGGGCATTGTCACCCGGCGGTGGTGCGTGCGATTGCGGATCAGGCCGCAGTTCTGAACACCCATACCCGCTATCACCACGATCTTGTGCTGGAGTACATAGAGCGGCTGACGGGGCGGCTGGGCCATGGGTTGTCGCAGGCGATCATGGTCTGCACCGGGTCCGAGGCGAATGACATCGCGTTGCGGATGGCCCGGGCGGTGACAGGCAAAACCGGGATCATCGCGACCGACAACACCTATCACGGCAACACGGCGCTGACTTCGGCGCTGTCGTCGCGCCGCCCACCGATCGGGGGCTATCCACCCGACGTGCGGCACGTGCCCGCGCCCGACCCTCTGCGCAGGCCAGATCCCGAGGGCCGCCTTTTTGCCGCCGATATCGCGGGGGCGATTGCCGGGTTGGAGGCGGCAGGATTTGGTTTTTCGGGGATGATGCTGTGCCCTGTCTTTGCGAATGAGGGGCTGCCTGCCGTGGCACCCGGCTTTTTTGCCAGGGCCGAGGCGGTGATCCGTGCCGCCGGAGGCCTGGTGCTGTGCGATGAGGTGCAGCCGGGCTTTGGCCGCATGGGCCGTCACTTCTGGGGGCATGAGTGGTTGGGACTGACCCCCGATGTCGTGACCGTCGGCAAGCCGATGGCGAACGGCCACCCGGCGGCGGCGACCATCGCGCGCCCCGATGTGATGGCGGCATTCCGCGGGGCGTTCGGCTATTTCAACACTTTTGGCGGCAACCCGGTGTCAGCAGCCGCCTGCCTTGCAACGCTTGAGGTGATCGAGCAAGAAGAGCTTGCGGAAAACGCCGCACGGACGGCGGCTTATATGCTGGAGCGCCTGCGTGACTTGCGGCACCCTTTGCTGGCGGATGTGCGTGGCACCGGGCTGTTTTTCGGGGTGGAATTCGTTCTGGATGCCGAAATGACCCCGGCGACGCGTTTTACCGAAGATCTGGTGGAAACCCTGGTGGCGCGCGGCTTTATCCTCAACCGGATCGGGCGCGGCGGCAACACGCTGAAAATCCGACCGCCGCTGCCATTCTCGGCCGAAAACGCCGATATGCTGGCGGATGCGCTGATCCTCGCGCTGGCGCAGACGCCGGTGGTTGTGTGATCGGATCGGCGCAAACCCTCGCGAAAATTTTTGCGAAACAGTGGGGCGGCACCGCGCTGTCGCTGGTCAGCGCGCGAGAGAACACCGTCTTTCGGATGCAGTTGCCCGACGGGCAAACTGCTGCGTTGCGCCTGCACCGCGACGGCTACCAAAGCCGCGCGGCGATAGAGTCGGAACTTTGGTTTTGCGCGCGCCTGGCAGGGCGGGGCTTGCCGGTTCCGCGCCCGCAGCCAACACAGCAAGGCGCTTTCCTGGCAGAGGTGGCAGGGGGATTTGCCTCTGTGGTGGAGTGGTTGCCGGGTGAACCTTCGGGTGCTGCCGGTGTGCCGCTGAGGGGCGCGGTTGCCGACCAGGTGGCGCATCATTTTGCGCTGGGCCAACTTTTGGCGCGGTTGCATGAGGAGACGCTGACACTGACATTGCCGGAAGGGTTTGACAGGCCGCGCTGGGACATCGACGGACTGCTGGGCGAGGCCCCGTTCTGGGGCCGGTTCTGGGAGCATCCGTGTCTGACAGAACCTGAGGCCGTGCGCTTTCACCACCTGCGGCAGCAGTTGCGAGACGAACTTGCGCCCCACATGGTGCAAGGGCCGATCCTTCCGGTTCATGCCGATGTGCTGCGCGAAAATGTTCTTGTGTCGATGGGCGCGCTCGCGCTGATCGACTTTGATGACTGCGGTTCTGGCCATCCGCTTTATGATATGGGCACAGTCCTGTCCCAGAACCTGTATGAGCCCGCCAGCCCGGGATTGCGCCGTGCCCTGAGCGACGGTTATGCCACCCGGCGCGCGGTTGACCTCAGGCTGGTGGATCTGTTCACGCTGGCGCGCTGTCTTGCCTCTGTCGGCTGGACGATGTCGCGGTTGGCGCTGGATAACCCGGTGATGCGCCGTCATATTGCGCGGGCGTTCCATTGTGCCGACAAGGTATTCCCATGATCCGCAGCTTTCTGAAAGCGATCTTCAGCCCGTTTCGCCCGCCCCCTGCCTTGCAGGTTGCTGCCATTTGCCACCGCCGGCGGTCGGGTGCTACCGAGGTTCTGATGCTCAAGAGCCTCGACAGCGGCCGTTGGATCGTGCCCAAAGGCTGGCCGATGCGGGGAAAAACCCTGGCCGAGGCCGCCGCGACAGAGGCCTGGGAAGAGGCCGGGGTGGCGGGGGTTCTGAACCCGGTCTCGATCGGCATGTATCATTACAACAAGCAGCAAACGGGCGGTGTCAGGCTACGCTGCCGCGTTCATGTGTTTGAAATCGCGGTTGAAACGCTGTCTGACACCTACCCCGAGAGTGACATTCGCAAGCGATTTTGGGCAGCCCCCTTCACGGCCAGCCAAAAGGTGAGGGAACCGGAGCTAAAGACGATCCTTCAGGGTTTTGCGGACGGCTAGTGCCGATCCGCGTTGTGGATCAGGGTAAATGCCGATACTGCAAGGCTGATTTTCAGCATTTGCATGACAGGCAGCCAATGACCGATGGCCCGTTGAACCAGTGGAAGACCCTGGACAAAGATCTCAACCGCATCACCCAGTTGGAGCGGGCAACGCAATATGTCGCGCGCCCGCTGATCGCGCCCGGCGTGGCACTTGCCTTCATTCTGATCGTTGCGTTCTTTGCCGCGGTGTTGACGGGCGGCTCGTCCGACCGGCTGATCGTCATCTCGGCGGCGGTTTTCGGGGCCTATATGGCGCTGAACATCGGCGCGAATGATGTCGCCAACAACATGGGCCCCGCAGTTGGCGCCAATGCGCTGACGATGGGCGGCGCGATCGCGATTGCCGCCGTTTTTGAGACGGCCGGCGCGCTGATTGCGGGTGGCGATGTGGTGTCCACCATCTCGGGGGGCATCGTCTCGCCCGAGAGCCTCGCGGACCGGAGCACCTTCATCTGGGCGATGATGGCGGCCCTGATTTCCGCCGCACTCTGGATCAACCTTGCGACCTGGGTCGGCGCACCGGTTTCGACCACCCATTCGGTTGTCGGCGGTGTGATGGGCGCGGGGGTTGCGGCGGCTGGTATGGCTGCGGTCAACTGGCCGACGATGGCCAGTATCGCGGCAAGTTGGGTGATCTCGCCGGTTCTGGGGGGGGCGATCGCGGCACTTTTTCTGGCCTTTATCAAAGCCAATATCGAGCAGGCCGACGACAAGATTGCCGCCGCCAGGCGCTGGGTGCCGATTTTGATTGCCATCATGGCGGGCGCTTTCGCGGCCTATCTGTCGATCAAGGGACTGAAGCGGATTGTCAAGATTGACCTGACAACCGCGATGTTGATCGGGCTTGGCGTCGCGGTCGTGACCCAGATGATTTTCAAACCGATCATCCGGCGGCAATCGGAAGGCATGGAGAACCGCAAGAAATCGCTGAAAAAGCTGTTTGCCATGCCACTTGTCGCCTCGGCGGCGCTTCTGTCCTTTGCGCATGGCGCGAATGACGTGGCCAATGCGGTGGGGCCGTTGGCGGCGATCGTGCATGCGGTGCAGGATTTTGACGCTTCCAGCAAAGTGCAGATACCGCTGTGGGTGATGGTGGTCGGAGCGGCCGGGCTTTCGTTCGGGCTGATGCTTTTCGGGCCAAAGCTGATCAGGATGGTCGGCGGGCAGATCACCAAGTTGAACCCAATGCGCGCTTATTGCGTCGCATTGTCGGCGGCGATCACGGTGATCGTCGCCTCGGCGCTGGGTCTGCCTGTCAGTTCGACCCATATCGCGGTCGGCGCGATTTTCGGCGTCGGGTTCTACCGGGAATGGCATGCCGAGCGCCGCGCCCGTCTGCTGAACATCCACAAGGGCAAGCCCGTGGCCCCGGAAGAGCGCCGCCGCCGCAAGCTGGTGCGCCGTTCGCATTTTCTGACGATCATTGCGGCCTGGGTGGTTACCGTTCCTGCCACCGCGCTGTTGTCGGCAGGGTTGTTTGTGGTGCTTCGCATGATCGTAGTGTGAGGTTCAGCTCCAGGCAGCCTCGCACCGGACAGGCCCCCGGGACGGGCCTTTTTCAGACAACGACATCGAGAGCGGTCTGCTTGCCCACCCCGAACACCCGCTTGTAGCGCGCGATTTCTTCTGCCGGGCCCATCGCCTTGTTGGGGTTGTCGCTCAGTTTCACCGTCGGGTGGCCGTCGGCGGAAATTGCCTTGCAGACAAGGCTGAACGGCGCAAGCGCGTCATCCTTGACAAGGCCACGGAAATCATTCGTCAGCATCGTGCCCCAACCGAACGAGACGCGGACGCGACCGCTGAACTGCCGGTGCAGACGCTCGATGATTTCGGCGTCGAGCCCGTCCGAGAAGATGACCAGTTTTTGCCGTGGGTCCTCGCCCCGGTCCTGCCACCATTTTATGGCAATCTCGGCCCCTGCCGCCGGGTCGCCGCTGTCAATGCGGATCCCGGTCCATTTGGTCAGCCATTCCGGCGCGCGTTTCAGAAAACCCACGGTACCATAGGTGTCGGGCAGGATAATGCGCAGATTGCCGTCATGTTCTTCATGCCAGTCGGCCAGTACCTGATAAGGGGCCTGGGCAAGTTCTGCGTCATCGTGCGCGAGGGCCGAATAGACCATCGGCAACTCATGGGCATTGGTGCCGATCGCCTCGACCTCACGCCGCATGGCGATCAGGCAGTTCGAGGTGCCGGCGAAGGCAGGGCCGAGACCTTCCTGCATCGCTTGCACGCACCAGTCCTGCCACAGAAACGAATGCCGCCGACGTGTTCCGAAATCGGCGATCCGCAAGCCGTCGATCTGGCGCAACCGCTCAATCTTTTCCCACAGTTTGGTCATGGCGCGGGCATAGAGCACCTGAATCTCGAACCGGCCCATATTCTCGAGCACGGCACGGCCACGAAGTTCCATCAGGACGGCGAGGGCCGGGATTTCCCACATCATCACCTCGGGCCAGCGCCCCTCGAATGTCAGCTCATACTGCCCGTCGCGCTTTTCCAGGTGGTAGGGCGGCAGTTGCAACCCTTCGAACCACTCCATGAAATCCGGGCGGAACATCTGGCGCTTGCCGTAAAACGTGTTGCCCCGCAGCCAGGTGCTTTCCCCGCGCGAAAGGCGCAGCGTGCGGATGTGGTCGAGATGCTCGCGCAGTTCGCCCTCGTCAACCAGATCGGCGAGGCGTATCGCCTTCGTGCGGTTGATCAGGCTGAAGGTGACATTGGTCGCGGGCCGATTGCGAAAAACGGACTGACACATCAGCAGCTTGTAAAAATCGGTGTCGATCAGCGAGCGGACAATCGGGTCGATCTTCCACTTGTGATTGTACACGCGCGTCGCGATGTCGGCCATTCAACGTCCCCCTTGTCCGTAGGTGGTTAAATCAAGCCCCTTCCCACTTGTCCAGCTTGGCGCGCGCGCCGGGACGCGGTAACAAGGGCCGGCGAGGACAGAAAAGGATACGGATCATGGGCGCGAAAGTATTTATTGACGGTGAGGTCGGCACGACCGGCCTGCAAATTCGGGACCGCCTGCTGAAGCGCAGCGACATTACGCTGGTTTCTTTGCCCGAAGACAAGCGCAAGGATCCGGGCGCGCGCGCCGCGGCCTTTGCGGCGGCCGATGTTGCCATCCTGTGCCTGCCCGATGATGCCGCGCGCGAGGCCGTGGCGCTCTGCGCCAGTCTGGACACCAGGCTGATTGATGCCAGCACGGCGCACCGGACAGACCCTGAGTGGGCCTTTGGCTTTGCTGAACTGGCCGCAGGCCAGCGTGACGCGATTGCCGCTGCCAGACTTGTGTCGAACCCCGGCTGTTATTCCACCTGCGCCATCGCTCTGCTGCGCCCGCTGACGGACGCGGGCCTGGTTGCCGCGGATGCCGCTTTGTCGATTTTCGGGATTTCGGGCTACACCGGCGGTGGCAAGGCAATGATTGCCGAGTTTGAAAGCGGTGAAAGTCAGGGTGCCTTTGTCTATGCCACGACGCAGGCGCACAAACACATTCCCGAAGTGGTGAAATATGCGGGCCTCGCGGCCAAGCCGATCTTCGTGCCCTCCGTCGGGCATTTTGCGCAAGGCATGGTGGTGCAGATACCGCTTCACCTGAAGCCCGGCGGGGCTGCGGCGGCACATGCCGCCCTCGCCGCGCATTACGCCGGCAGCCGCTTTGTCTCTGTCCGTCCGGCGGATCAGGCGCAAGCCCGCGAAAACCCGCAGGCGCTGAACGGCACCAACAAGCTGGAACTTGCGGTCCTGGGCGATGCCGCGACGGGCCGCGTCGTGGTTTCGGCGATTCTCGACAACCTCGGCAAAGGGGCCTCGGGGGCTGCGGTGCAGAACCTGAACATCATGCTCGGTCTTGACGAGGGCGCAGGCCTGTAGGCCCCGGGGGTCAGGCTAACCTGACCCCTGCTTCGCGCATCTGCGCCGACATGGCGGCCAACGACCCGTCCAGGTCGATCGCGCGGCAGAGCCCGGTTTCAACCGTCACCGCGTAGCCAAGCCGGGCGGCGTCCAGCGCGGAATACGCAACGCAGAAATCAAGCGCGAGGCCAACCATCACCAGCCGGTTCACCCCGCGGTCGCGCAGATAGCCGTCAAGCCCGGTTGCGGTCTTGCGGTCATTCTCGAAAAATGCCGAGTAGCTGTCGATCGCGGCAATGTATCCCTTGCGGATCACCAGATCGGCCCGGTCTGTTGCCAGATCAGGGTGAAATGCGGCCCCTTCGCTCCCTTGAACGCAATGCGTGGGCCACAGGACCTGAGCCCCGTAAGGCATGTCGATCAGGCTGAATGGGTCTTTCCCCCGGTGATTGGCCGCGAAGGAACTGTGCCCTGCCGGGTGCCAGTCCTGTGTCATGACCACTGCTTTGAACCCGGCCATCAGCGCGTTGATGCCCGCCACGATTTCATTTCCACCCGCGACAGCCAAAGCCCCGCCAGGGCAGAAATCATTCTGGACGTCGATCACAATCAAGGCTTCGTCGGTTGGTCGCATCCTGTCCCCCGTTGGTTGGCCCGCACTCCTTGCGTAAGAGCCCTGCGACGTTGCGTCAACCGCGACGGGCTTGCAATTTTTCGCGCGTGGCGGCATGACGCAGCGCATGTACACAATTTCCGCGCTTTATCACTTCACCCGCTTCGCCGATCCCGCAGCATTGCAAGCGCCTTTGCTCGACCTCGGGCGCGCGCATGGCATTCGCGGCTCGCTCTTGCTGGCATCCGAAGGCATCAACGGCACTATTTCCGGCGACGACGCCGCGATTGACGCGATGCTGTCGCATATCCGCGCGCTGCCCGGTTGCGCCGATCTGGAGCACAAGGAAAGCCACGCCGGGGCGCAGCCCTTTGGCCGCTTCAAGGTCCGCCTGAAGCGGGAAATCGTGACGATGGGTCAGCCCGACATCGACCCGCGCGCGCGGGTCGGACATTATGTCGATCCTGCCGACTGGAACGCGTTGATTTCCGCGCCGGATGTCGCCGTCATCGATACCCGCAATGAGTATGAGGTCGGCATCGGCACGTTCAAAGGGGCGGTCGACCCGAAAACCAGATCATTCCGCGACTTTCCCGCCTGGTGGGCGGCCAACAAGGACCGCTTTCACAACAAGCGCATCGCGATGTTCTGCACCGGTGGCATCCGCTGCGAGAAATCCACGAATTACCTGCTGGGCCAGGGGGTCGAGGATGTCTACCACCTCAAAGGCGGTATCCTGAAATACCTTGAGGAGGTGCCGCGACAGCAAAGCCTCTGGAACGGCGAATGCTATGTCTTTGACGGGCGTGTTTCAGTGGGCCATGGCCTTGAACCGGGTGCTTATGACACCTGTCACGCCTGCCGCCGTCCGCTTGCCCCGGACGACAGATCGCGTCCCGAATATCAAGAGGGCGTCTCCTGTCACCAGTGCCTGACCGAACACAGCGACGCGGACCGCGCGCGTTTCCGCGAGCGGCAAAAACAGATTGCCCTCGCCAGAGCGCGTGGCGAAAGGCATCTGCGCGAAGGCTGACGTGGCCCTTCTTTTCGGCTCAGATACCCAGTTGCGTCAGTGCGAACCGCGCCACACCGGGTCCGGGCGCTTGTTCGCCACCTGGCCCACCTGAACCCAGGCGCCAAAGGCGTCGCGGCGAGGCAGATCCGCGCCGCTGCCATACTTCGGGCCGCATCCTCGACATCACGTTCCGCGACTGGGTAGCGGCGCAGCGCCACATGGGGTTTGAGATGGACCCGCGAGAGTTGGACGACCGCGAAACCGCCATTCTGACAACGGTAACCGCCTGGGTGGAAGGCCTGCCGCGACTGGATGAGGACCGCCGATATTTTGCAGCTCGACAGCGCGGACCCCGCCGTTCTGGCCGAACGACAGCTTGCCGCCGACTGCTCGCGCTTTGTGGTTTTCGCCGGCAAGGCCGCGACCTCTGCCCAGCTCGCGCCGCGCCCGCTGCGGCTGACTCGCCTTGACCCGCAGGCGCGCTACCGGGTTGATCTGGTCAACCGGACCGAGGCCGTCGGGCTGTCGCGTGGCAAACAGATCTTGAAAGAAAAGCCTGTAACACTGGCAGGCAGCTATTTAATGCAATATGGTCTGATGCTGCCGTGGTCCTTCCCCGAAACGATGTGGGTGGTGGAAGGCACGCGCCTGACACGGACAGAGAATGAAACATGATGACACAAAGCCCAACTTACCCCGACCTCGCCGGCGCGTCGGTTTTCATCACCGGCGGCGGCTCTGGTATCGGGGCGGCGCTGACCGAGGCGTTTTTGCGTCAGGGGGCCAAGGTCGCCTTTGTGCAGCGCTCGGATGCGAGCGCGTTTGCCGATGACATGGCGCGGAAAACCGGCAACAGGCCGTTGTTCCTTCAATGCGACATCACCGATGTTCCGGCCCTGCAAGGTGCGATCGCGCGGGCTTGCGCGGCCCACGGGGCTGTCACCTGCCTTGTCAACAATGCCGCGAACGACAGGCGCCACAGCACCGCAGAGGTGACCGAAGCGTTCTGGACCTCGATGATGGATATCAACCTGAAGGCCTATTTCTTTGCGGCGCAGGCGGTCATTGCGGGAATGAAGTCGCATGGTTCGGGGTCGATCATCAACTTTTCGTCGATCAGCTATATGATGGGGGCCGCTGGGTTTCCGCTCTATACAACGGCCAATTCCGGCATCAACGGCCTGACCCGCAGCCTTGCGCGGGAATTCGGGCCGGATCGTATTCGCGTTAATGCGCTGGCACCGGGTTGGGTTCTGACGCAGAGACAAAAAGATCTTTGGGTGACGCCGGAAGGGCTGGCCGCGCATGTTGATCGCCAATGCCTGAAGGACACGCTGGCCCCCGAAGATATTGCCGGCGGCGTGTTGTTCCTGGCCTCCGGGGCGTCCAGGATGATGACCGGCCAGGCGCTTGTGATCGACGGCGGGTTGGTGGTGACAGGATGACAGTGCAATCCGCGACACATATGACAGTCGAGTGGATTGCCGTCGACTGGGGCACCTCGAACCTTCGGGCGTCGGCAATGGGGCCGGACGGTGCCCTCGCGACCCGCGTCTCTGACAAAGGGATGGGCCGTCTGAGCCGTGACGCGTTTGAACCCGCATTGCTCGACTTGATCGAAGACTGGCTTCCCGATGTCGGGGTGATCGAGGTCTTTGCCTGTGGCATGGTCGGGTCGCGCCAGGGCTGGGCCGAGGCGACGTATCGCGCCGTTCCCTGCACGCCTGTCGAGGTGGCAGCGCTGGTGACGGTGGCGACGCTCGATAAACGAATAAAGGTTCATATTGCGCCTGGCCTGTTGCAAGATAGCCCGGCCGATGTAATGCGCGGCGAGGAAACCCAAATCGCCGGCGCGCTGGCCCTGAACCCGAATTTCGACGGCGTGTTCTGCCTGCCGGGAACCCATTCGAAATGGGTCCACGTCAGCGCGGGCGAGGTCGTCAGCTTTCAGACCTTCATGACCGGAGAGCTTTTCGCGCTTTTGTCCGGGCAATCGGTGCTGCGCCATGGCATGGCAACGGATGGCTGGGAAGGCGATGCGTTTCAGCAGGGCCTCGATGATGCTCTGTCCCGGCCTGAAAAGATCGGTGCGCGCCTGTTCGGCCTGAGGGCCGAGAATTTGCTGCACGGGCTGCCGGGTGCCACCGCGTTTTCACGGCTTTCGGGCCTCTTGATCGGTGTCGAACTGGCCGCCGCAAAACCCTATTGGCTGGGGCAGAACGTAACCCTGATCGGGGCCGAGAAGCTTTCGGATCTATACAGTATTGCCCTTTCAAAGCAGGGGCTTGACCCCCGAAAACTTCCCAGCCAGGCCTGCACGATCGCAGGGCTGGCCAGCCTTCGGAGTGTGAAATGACACGACCTTTGATTGCGATCTTGCGGGGCATCACCCCTGATGAGGCACTCGGCGTCTGCGGGGCTTTGCTGGAAGCCGGAATCACTTCGATCGAAGTGCCGCTGAATTCGCCCGACGCGGTGAAATCCATTGCGATGATGGTGCGGGCGCATGGCGACAAGGCATTGATCGGGGCGGGCACCGTGTTGACCGAGGCGCAGGTTCAGGCGGTGGCGAATGCGGGTGGGCGGCTGATCGTGTCGCCGAATGCCGATATGGCTGTCATCCGGGCCACCGTGGCGCTTGGCCTTCAAAGCTGGCCCGGCGTGCTGACGCCGAGCGAATGTTTTGCGGCGCTGGCCGCGGGGGCGACGGGGCTGAAGATATTCCCGTCTTTCCTGCTGGGTCCCGACGGGTTGAAAGCGATCCGCGCCGTTCTGCCGCCCGAAGCGCAGGTCTACGCGGTGGGCGGCGTTGGCCCCGGGAACTTTGCCGAGTGGCGTCGCGCCGGGGCATCGGGCTTTGGCATCGGCACGGCGCTCTATGCGCCCGGCCTGTCGGTGGGCGAGGTTGCGCTTCGGGCGAGAGCCTTCGTGGCGGCGTGGGACGCTTTGGCCGGATGACGCGGATATACGATGCACGGGTCTGCCAACTGGGCGAAGGGCCGCTGTGGCACCCTATTCGTGAACAATTGTTCTGGTTTGATATTCCGGGCCGGAAACTGCTGTCGCGCAAAGGCGATCGGCCGTTGGAGTGGATGTTCGACGAGATGGTCTCGGCTGCCGGTTGGATCAGCCGTTCGGACCTTTTGATTGCCTCGGAAAGCAGTCTGTCACGGTTCAATGTCGATACCGGCGTGCGTGCAACGCTTTGCACGCTGGAGGAGGGCAGGCCCGAAACCCGCTCGAACGATGGTCGGGCAGACCCGCAAGGCGGCTTCTGGATCGGCACGATGGGGAAAAAGGTACAACCCGGGGCCGGGGCGATCTATCGGTATTTCCGCGGAGAGTTGCGCCGGCTTTTTGCGGGTGTGACAATCCCGAACTCGATCTGTTTCGCGCCCTCGGGCGCTCTTGCCTATTTCAGCGATACCGAGACTCAGACAGTCATGCAAGTTGAACTGGCTGCTGATGGCTGGCCGGCCTCCCCGCCGCGCGTCTTTCTGGATCTGACGCGGGAGAGCCTGCATCCGGACGGGGCCGTGGTCGATGCGCGTGGCAATTTCTGGGTGGCGCAATGGGGAAAGGCGCGGGTCGCCTGTTACGACGCAGGGGGCCGGTTTGTGTGTGCGGTGCCCGTCGGCGGCTCGCAAAGCTCTTGCCCGGCCTTCGGCGGAGTGGGCATGACGACGCTGTTTTGCACAACGGCCGCCATCGGTCTTTCGGACACGCAACGGGCCGAAACACCCGATGCGGGAAAGCTGTTTTGCGCAGAAACGCAATGCAAGGGGCAATATGAACATCAAGTCATATTGAGTTGAAATCGAACATTCGAAGAACCCTCGGAACCTGTCAATATCCCGAACACTGGGAAGAAACCCGGTGGGAGGAAGACGCGCGCCGCATGGCGGAAATCGGCCTGACCTGGGTTCGCATCGGCGAATTCGCCTAGAGCCGGATAGAGCCGCAGCCCGGCAGGTTCGATTGGGGTTGGCTGGACCGGGCGATCGAAACCCTGGGGCGTCATGGGGTGAAAGTGGTGCTGGGCACGCCGACGGTCACACCACCGCGCTGGATGCTGACGAAACACCCCGACATGCTCGCCGTCGATTTTCAGGGCCGGCGACGCGGTTTCGGGTCGCGCCGCCACTATTGTTTCAGCCATCGCGGCTACCGCGCCGAATGTGCGCGGATCGTCACAATGCTGGCGCAACGTATCCGTCCGGTCTGACTGGTGTTGACTTATTCAGCCACCCAGTTCCATGGCATGAGGTCGTCGGGGCGGGTCATCTTGTGGTCCGCGACACGGGCGAGAACCCAGCGTAGCCAAGCTTCGGGATCGGCCTTGTTCATGCGGCAGGTTTCAATGAGCGTGTAGGCGACGGTGGCAGGGCAGTCAGACCGGACGGATACGAATTTCTGGCGGCATTGGCGCGGTACAAGGGCCTGTCGCTGATCGAGCCGCGCAGCAACAGCAAAACGCGCGAATTTTTCTCTCCGGTGCTGCTGCCACCCAATCTGCCTGGCCTTGCCTGCGTGGTCGAGCGGGTGGAAAGCCTGCCGCCAGATCTGCCGGTGCCGCTGTCCAAAGGCGGAAACTTCATGCTGTGGCGCGAGAAATGCGCAGGCCGCGCCGAGGTGACCGAGACCACGCAGGACGGCTGGCCGGCGGTGATGGTGGCAAACGGTGTGCATTCTCTGGCAGGCTGGCCCGATGACGCAGCGCTGGGCCGTCTTCCTGTACAGCTTTGCGGCGAGGCGGGCCTTGAGACCGAGGTTTTGCCAGAAGGGCTGCGCTGCCGCATCAGTGGGGGCAAGGTATTCTGGTTCAACTACAATCCGGAACCGACAAGCGATGCCGGCAGAACTCTGCCGCCCGCCAGGGTGCTCTGGGAAAATCTTCTGACCTGAAAGGGCGACCTGCCGACCTGCGGCTTGATCGCTGGCAAATGCGCCGATCCTTGAACGTCCGACCTGCGGCTGACAGCCTGAATTGGTGCCTTGGTCGGGGGAGCCTCGCGCCGGGGCATCGAG
>TARA_R110002110_G_scaffold331650_1_pt1 | contig 22341 bp, 15 predicted proteins | sample TARA_R110002110 | Tara Oceans TARA_R110002110 (sample SAMEA4397330) | marine metagenome | biome: Polar Biome; feature: [SRF] surface water layer (ENVO:00010504); material: water (ENVO:00002006), including particulate matter (ENVO:01000060) such as... | depth 5 m
GGCTGGTAATGTGATTCGAGAAGAAAAAGCTGCCCCCAAGAAAGCTCTTCGAAGTGCTACGCGTAAGAAAGAAGAAGTATCTGACGAAGAATAAGCAATTCTGTCAGGTTAACAAAGTGCCCCCCTTTCCTTCTGGATTGGGGGGCTTTCGTTTGTCTAAAACTACTTACCTGTGAGCCCTTCGGGGCTCGTATTATTTTATGATATGATTACAAATGGAGGATTATAAAATGGGAACAAAAAGAATAGGCTTGGCTAGAACCCAAGCATTACTTGAGAACTTAAAGAGAGAATTGTCGATGAATGCGGCAATGCTTAAGGGAATCAAAAGGGAGACTGTCGCTTGCACGACAGCGTCAGCAACCACATTAACGGCGTCGCAATCTGGGGCGCTAGTTGTTTTGTCGGGCGGTTCTGCCGCAACTGTGACATTACCAGCAGTGGCTGATGGACTTCACTTTGAATTCTTTGCAAGAACTGCTCAAGCACACGTTATTGTTGCGGCGACCGCTGTAATTCAAGGTGCAATTTATGATAACCAAAATGATAGTAGTGACACCAATGTTGACCGTGCTGCCGTCAACGATGCCATGAGAATCACTCTGGCTAATGCAGCCGTGGGTGATCGACTTGTCCTCACTTCGGATGGTACCAATTGGTATCTGCATGCTTGGCTCAACGATACTGCAACAGTAGCAGGTTCATAATTCTAAAAAAGTTTTTAATAAATTTTCCCCCTTTCCTTTTTGGATTGGGGGTTTTTAAAAAAATGGTGATCTGTTAAATTTTTTCCCTGGTAAATTTTTGAGATTTTTGCCTTTTTATACTAGTTATTACACAAAACAGGAGTTTTTTATGGGTAAGAAAAGAAGGCTTAAATCAGCCAAGGCGAAATTCGCCTTAAAACACGCAAACCATCCCAGGGTCAAGCTTTTGACCAATCTTACAGAAGAGCCGACAACAGCCGCAGGTATAACAACTGTAGAAACAACAGACATTTCGGAAACAACAGAAGATACACCGACTATAACTTTAACGCCAAAAATTGTTAATACTGCTATTGAGCCGACCATTAAGACCACGTCGCCCACCACCAAAACGGCGCCTAAAGTAACAAGGGCAAAGAAAACAACAAAAAAGACAACCACGCGTTCTAATAAGACAACAAATACAACAAAGTCGCGATCAAAATCAAAGAAAGAAAGCTGATCCCTACACTACTTATTATCAGTAGGAGACTTTATGAATGCCAAGAGACTTAACGCCGATATCGGAAACTAGCGCTGTCATTTTAACGTCAACGGGAAGCTCAGGTAAAGTTGCCGCGGCCTGTCCAATCGGCGCTTATACCGGCTCACAAGGGTTCCTTGTAGGAGCCTCAAAACAGGTTGACTATGTTTATAAGAAGCTGGGTGGTGACGTTGTAGACATTGAACTCACACCAGCCAACGTATATTCTGCATACGAAGAAGCGTGTTTAGAGTATTCGTATATTATCAATATCCACCAAGGCAAGAACAGCCTTGCAGATTCATTGGGCGCCGCAACCGGATCGTTTAATGAGAAGGGCGAGCTTATAGAGGGAGATGCTCTAAGTGGCTCAAATATTGAACTAAGGTATCCCCGATTTCAATATGCACAAGCGCGCAAGATTGGTGATGCAGTAGCTACTGCGGGTGGGTACGGTGGTACAAATAGAATATACTCCGCATCGTTTAAGCCCGGCGCCGATCAACAAGACTATGATCTACAAACAATAATTGAAACTGCATCACAGTCAGGCACTGATGACGCCGGCGCGCCAGTACCGTATGAGGGCAAAGTAGATGATAATCAAAGGGTTGTCATAACAAAAGTTTTCTATCGCTCTGCGCGCGCTATGTGGCGCTTCTATGGCTACTATGGAGGCGTAGGTGTTGTTGGTAATATGTCGACATATGGTCAGTTTGCCGATGATTCAACTTTTGAAATTATCCCCACGTGGCAGAACAAAATGCAGGCGATCATGTATGAGGACTCCCTTTATACTAGAACCTCGCACTATTCATACGAGATTAAAGACAACTTCTTAAGACTGTTCCCGACACCAAATTATTGGGGACTCAGCGACCTAGATCGAATATGGGTTGAGTTTTATGTAGATCAGAGCCCATGGGATGTGAACACTCGTTACAATGAGGGAATGCTGGGTGTCAATAATATGAACACACTACCATACGGCAACATACCTTATGAAAATATCAACTCTATGGGTAAGCAATGGATTAGAAAGTATGCCTTGGCTGTATGTAAAGAGATGCTAGGCCAGATTCGAGGCAAGTTTACCACTATGCCGATTCCAGGCGAGAGCGTAACTTTAAATCATGCCGAATTACTAGGACAAGCAAAAGAAGAACAAGAAAGCTTGAGAACCAAACTAATGGAAATCTTGGATAGCGTAATTTACAAGGAGCTGGCTAAGAATGATGCGGAAATGACTGACGCTGCCGCCGCAGCATTTAAGAATTCTCCATTGCCAATTTTTGTGGGGTGATAATAAATGTCTGATGATCAGTGGAATAGACCAAAAGCTCCCCCTCCTCCGTTATTCTTAGGCAAGAAAGAGCGTGACCTTGTAAAGCAGGTAAACGATGAGCTAATTGAAAAGATTATTGGTCAACAGGTTCTGTATTACTCTATTGATTTGGAAACTACCGATTTTCACTCTTTATATGGCGAGGCGATTGAGAAGACTTTCTTGCCGCCGATCAGGATTTATGCGCTTATCGAATATACCGATTATTCTACTAGTTACCTTGAAGGTGTCGGCCTCGACAAAGAGTGGGAAGTTTTAGTGCATTTTCATAAGAGAAGATTAGAAGAAGATCAAAACTTGTATGTTCGCGAAGGCGATTTCATACTTTACAATGATTATTATTATGAAATTGTTAAGCTGTCTGAGCCTAAACTTCTATTTGGTCAAACAAATAAAGAATTTGAGATCGCCGCACGCTGCCGCAAGGCAAGGAAGGGACTTTTTGATGCTACCTGATGATTTTGACTTCGCGATGATTCCAGCAGGATCTGATTTAAAACTATCAGAGATTGGTATGGTTGCATCAGATATCGAGAATATCGATTCTGCCATAATGGAGTGGATTAACGAAAATTTAGACCTTAGCGCTTTTTCTAACGAGGGCTTTAAAAAAGTGCCCGTTCTCTGGCAAGCCCCAGAAAGAGCATTCCAGATCAAACACAATAAAGACTTAAGGGACGATGCTGGTGGAATTAAATTACCCGTGATAAGTATTGAAAGAACTGGTCTCACCAAGGACCCAACGAGAAAGGGCGGTTTCCAAGCTCATTTATATTCCGACAAAAAGAATGGCAGATCAGGTCGGATGATCGTTGCTAAAAAAATTGTTGAAGACAAAACGCGCAATGCTGCGGTTGCATATGGGACACGAACAAATAGTTCTGGCACTAGACAAAATTGGTCCAAGAGAGTAAACAAAAGAATGATCATAAAAACACTAAGTGTGCCGATCCCCGTTTATGTTAATATGGACTATAAAATTCTGATTAAGACTGAGTATCAGCAGCAAATGAACAACTTAATGACCCCTTTCATAACCAGAACCGGACAGATCAATGGTTTTATAATGAAGCGAAATGGACATCTTTACGAAGGGTTTATTGAGCAAGGGTTTGCTCATAACAATAATATGGCAAACTTAGATGAAGAAATTAGAACGTTTTCAAGCGAGATTACAATTAAAGTTTTAGGCTATTTGATAGGTGAAGGCCCCAACGATGATAGAAACATTGTGAGAGTCGATGAAAATATAATAGAAATACTATTCCCACAAGAAGGTATTGTGCACGCAGATGCTGATGGGTTTTATAATATCACTTCCTGAACTGAAAAATGCCTTTTATTGGTTTTATGGGCGCCTTTTGAAATGCAAAATACTATTTAAAGTATGATTGCGAACTGAAATAAGTCGTTTTTTAAAAGAGGAATAAAAATATGCCCGTATCAAGTTTTAAATTTGTATCTCCTGGAGTGTTTATCAACGAAATAGATAACTCCGAGCGCCCCGCTGCAAGCACAGCGATTGGACCAGTTATTGTCGGCCGATCCCGAAAGGGTCTTGCAATGCAACCAGTTGAAATTGCGTCGTTTTCTGACTTCATTGATGTATTTGGTGACACAGTTCCTGGTCGAGGAGGTGGTGACATCTACCGCGACGGAAACCACCAGACTCCAATGTACGGGACGTATGCGGCGAAAGCATTCCTCAGAGCGAACGTTCGCCCAGTTAATTACATTCGACTTCTTGGTCAGGAAACTTCCGCAGGCTCCACAACTGGTGGCGATGCATCCGCTGGATGGAAAACAACAAATGATATAGGCCCTGGCGACAGTACAGATATTACTTTCGGTGGTGCATATGGATTGTGGGTTTTCCCTTCCGGCTCTGACGGCGCCATGAGCAAAGTTTCTGTTAGCAGTGAGCCCGGCCGCCTTTGCCCCGCTCCTGGCGGAACTGCCGGTGCGCTAGCGGCTATCTGGTATATGGATAGTGGTTCGCTCGAATTAACCGGAACTATGCGCGCAGCGATTCCTACTTCTGCACACAGGGGAACAACATGCTGCATTGCATCTGATTCTGATGGTGTTTTTACCGCTATTTACACTGATTCAGACCAAGTAGCACATACAGTGCAGTTTGGATTTAACGACAATGAAGACACCTTTATTCGTAAGAGATTTAATACAAATCCCCAACTACTAAACACATCAGGAACATTTTATTCAACTCAGGAACACATCTTACTGGGAGAAACGTTCGAAGATTCCCTTAGAGATTATCGTACCTCCGCTGATAAAAACTTGACAGAAGCACAGGTGCTTCATGGTGTTATTTACGGTCTTGCGCTAAGCGGTACTCTTTCAACCGGTCCTCATAATATGAAAGGTCAGCCCTCTAGAGAAGCAGTCGCAGGCTGGTTTATTGGACAGGATCTTTCGGGTGACTATGAGTCCTACAAGCCTGCTCAGCAAACCAAGCTTTTCCGCTTGAAGGGCCGCGGTCATGGCGAGTGGCTTCATAAAAATGCTAAAATCTCGATTGAGAGAATCAAAGCATCAACGTCGACAGTTACTGATTACGGTACCTTTTCTGTTGTCCTCCGCGAAATTGATGATCACGACGGCACACCTGTTATATTAGAGAGGTTCGATAGCTGCACTCTTGACCCATCATCTGCAAATTTCGTTGCTAAAAAGATTGGCGATCGTTATAATAAATGGGACGCCACAGCCAGAAGACTTAAATCTTATGGCGACTATGAAAACAAATCTGCATATGTGTATGTTGAAATGTCAGAAGAGGTTGAAGTTGGAGCGACTGATCCGCTGCTGCTACCATTTGGGTACTTTGGCCCTCCAGGCTTCACACCAATTGCTTCTGGCTCCGGTGATGCCGGCGGTGTACAAAATTCTGGGATTAAAAACAAGTTTGTTGTCGGATCTGGAAGTGTTGCAAAATCTGGACAGTCCACGCTCGCAGCTTTCCCTGCAGGTAATCACGCCGCAAAATCCTTCTTATCTGGTGGACGCGGCGGTGTCGGGTTCGCTGGTCTAACAGCGTCGCTGTTCTTCCCTGTTGATAGATTGCGCCTATCCGCATCTGATGGACCAATGAGCGATCCGACAAAAGCATATTTCGGATTCCAAAACACAAGAACCTCTGGATCAACAAAGCCAGCACGTAGTTACACAGACATGCATAGACTGCTTTACTCCGGATTCGCCGATGATCCGGTATCCGGTCAAACCCCGGCTAAGAATCCATCAGGATTAACGGGTGTTGACGCTTGGACCTATATCTTCTCGTTGGATGATGTTGGTCAGGATGCTTCTAGTAACTATTACTATCACTCTGGAACTCGTTTACGCGGAGCGTCAGTTGCTAAAACTTCTTACGAAACGCTGCTAAACGCAAACTATAACCGATTTACTGCACCATTCTGGGGCGGCTTTGATGGGTTCGACATTAAGAAGCCAGATCCGCTATATAACGCTGGAATGAATGGTATCTCGAATGTTAATGAAGATAATTCGTATGCTTATCACACATACATCAGAGCAATTGACACAGTTGCAGACCCGGAATACATCAATATGAACTTACTGGTGGCTCCAGGCCTCACACAGACAAACCTTACTGAACATATGATTGATGTGTGTGCCGCCCGCGGCGATGCGTTATCAATTATTGATCTTCCTAACGTGTATGTTCCTTCCGGAGAGGCTTACTATAACTCAAAGGATCAGAGAACATCTCAGACAACACCCGCCTCTGCTGCGTCCGCACTTAGAGATAGAAGAATTGACTCCAGCTACGGCTGCACCTTTTATCCCTGGGTACAGACACGCGACACTAATACCGGTAGGCTCCTATGGATCCCGCCCAGTGTTGCAATGATGGGTGTTCTTGCGAGTTCTGAGGCGGCTTCCGAGCTATGGTTTGCGCCCGCCGGATTCAACCGCGGCGGACTTAGTGATGGAGCTGCTGGGATCCCAATCATCAATGTTTCGGAGAGACTAATATCTGACGACCGTGACACTCTATATGACAATAAGATTAACCCAATTGCCTCTTTCCCATCTAGCGGAATTGTGGTCTTCGGCCAGAAGACACTACAGGAGCGTCAGAGCGCACTTGATAGAATCAATGTCAGAAGGCTTGTTATCTACCTTAAAAAGCAGATTTCCATTCTTGCTAATCAAGTCCTATTTGAGCAAAATACTTCCGCGACTTGGTTAAACTTTAAGGCACTGGTTGAGCCACTATTGGCAAACACCAAAGCTACATACGGAATTGCAGATTATCGCCTCATTCTAGACGATACAACTACAACTCCTGACCTAATTGATCAAAACGTTCTATACGCCAAGATTATGGTCAAACCCACAAGGGCTATCGAGTACATTGCAATCGACTTTGTGGTTATGTCAACAGGGGCATCTTTTGATGACTAAAAAAATAATAGCGACACTATTTAATAATGAACAAGGAGAATTCTAAGTATGTCTGATTTTTGGAGTAGTAATTTTAATGCAGAGGCTAGCGGGCTTAAAGATCCCAAGCGAAAATTTAGATTTACGGTAAATATTTCGGGACTACAAGCTACTGGCACCGAAACAACGCTTTGGTATGCAAAGACGGCAACAAAGCCTTCTTTCTCTATTGCGACAACCGAGCACAAGTACTTGAACCATACATTTTATTATCCTGGAACTGTTACTTGGAACGATGTTACTGTAACACTTGTAGATCCTACCAATCCAGCTACAGCTGAGCTTTTCGGAGCAATTATGGATGCGGCTGGGTACGGTGTTCCAGGCAACGACTCTTCTTGGCACACAATGACAAAGGCGTCATTAGGCGCCGCTCTTGGTGTCGTAACTATCAACCAGCTAGATGGACTGGGCTCAACTTTGGAAAGCTGGTCACTTCAGAACGCTATTATCACAGAGATGAAGTTCGGCGATCTAGAGTACGGAGCTGATGATTTGACAGAGCTTACTTTAACTATGAAGTATGACTGGGCTCAAATGGTTCCTCAAGATGGGGGCGATCCATACTTTGCTGTCCAGACCCGAGCCGCCGAGACCACGGCATAATTCTCAACCTAGGCTCACTTCGGGCCCTGTTGGGTCCGAGCAGCCGATCGCGAAAGTTAGATTTTATAAATACAAAAAGCATAAATCGGTGTATAATACATTAATGACAAAATAACAAGAGAGGTGTATATTGTCAAGAAATAGAGATCGCCTAGGGGGCACCCAAGATATGACTACGGGTGCCACGGCTCCCGCTAGTCCAAATACGGGCGCCCCACCCGCGCAAACATTTTCCTTTGTTGTGCCAACAACCTTTGTAGATCTTCCATCAAAAGGAAGGTATTATCCCGAAGGGCATGCTCTACATAGGCAAGACACAATTGAGATCAAGCATATGACGGCCAAAGAAGAGGATATTTTAACTTCTCGCTCGCTGTTAAAAAAGGGTGTCGCCTTAGATAGGGTTATTCAAAATTTGATTATTGACAAATCTATCGCACCCGATCGGCTGCTAGTTGGAGATAGAAACGCCATTATCATCGCAGCTCGAATCGCTGCGTATGGCTCTGATTACGAGACTAAGGTAAGTTGCCCCTCCTGTGGAACATCGCAAAATTATTGTTTCGACCTAATTGATGCAGAATCAACAGAAAGCGAAGTGTCGGATTCTATGGGTGTTGTTGATAATGGAAACGGTACCTTTGACGTGATGTTGCCCGTGACTGAGCTTCCAGTGACCTTTAGGTTGTTGACTGGCGCCGACGAAAAAATCATTATTAATAACGCTAGCAAAAGTAAGAAAAAAGCTGCCAGCAATAAAGGCTTGGAAAATAATGTCACTAATCACCTAGGCGCCATTATTTGCGCAGTTAATGGCGATACGACCCCACAAGCCAAAAAATACTTAATTGACAATATTCCTTCAATGGACTCCCGCCATCTACGCTTTGCACACCAAAAGGCGACTCCAAATGTAGAACTTTCAGAAACATTTACCTGCTCTGAATGTGATTTTGAGCAGGAAATGGAGGTTCCGCTTACGTCGGACTTTTTTTGGCCTAAGCGATGAATATATGCAAGGCGTATATGATCAGTTTTTCTACCTGAAGTACTCAGGGGGCTGGTCTTTTATCGAGGCGTATAATCTACCGGTAGGGCTTAGAAAATGGTTTGTTCAACGACTTATTGAGCAACTTAAGCTTGAAAGAGACGCTGTTGAAAAGGCAAAAAACAATAATGGCTCGAAAGGGTCACAGACGTTGACTGCCCATAACGCCCCGAGCCCCAAATAAGTCAGCATAATACTAAACGAAGACAAGGCAGAATGCTTTGTCTTTTTTTTTATAAAACTATTTAATATTACTGAATACTGTTGCGCAATATATAAAACAAAAAGGTAGAAACTTACTTTGGCCCTCACAAGAGACGAAAAACAAAAACTGATTGATATGAATCAGAAGGAGATCGAGCAGCGACTTGAAGTAAATAGGCTTAGTAAAGACCAAATAGATTATCTGACGAAGATCGGAAAGATGAAACAAGATAATCTAGATTATATGCAAAAATCGCTTCAGGCTTCGACCCAGCTGCTAAAGATATATCAAGACGAAGCCAAAACAATAAAAGACAAAACAATACTCGCAGGACAAGCGCTTGAAGTAGAAAAAGACATCCAACGTGTCGCGGAGACGCGCTTAAAGTCCGGTCAGATAACATTATCAGAATATCAAAAAATAGTTGATGTTTCACGAAAGCGTGTGCTAATGCAAGAGCAGATGTTGGAGCTTCAAGATAAGTTTTTGGTAAGTCAAAAAGAAGGAGTGGAAGCCGCGAAGAAGCTGGGTGGAGCGTTATCAAGCGCCATGGGCGCCTTCCAAGGGATGGACCTCGCAGGCACACTAGGAGATATCGGAAAAGCGCTGCAAGGTGGCGCCGCAGGAGTTGCAGCCTTTGCATCAAGCTTGGGTACCGGGATTATAAGCACATTTATTAATGATATGTTTAATTTAGTTGTTGGTGCCTATAATATGGAAAACGCCTTTATGAAGGCCACTGGCGCCTCTCTAGAAATGGCTCAAGGAGTCACTCAAACATATCAGGCCCTTAACGAGTTTGGCGTTTCGATGGACGAGGCCAACGCATCTGCACAGGCGCTCTTTAACACTGTTACTGATTTCACATTTATGTCTGCAGAGCAACAACAAGTATTGCAACAAAACACCGCAGTATTGGCAAACTATGGCGTTGCAGTTCAGGATCTTGCGACTTCAACTCAGGTTCAAACCAAAATGTTCGGTATGTCTGGTAATGCGCTAGCAAATGCAAATAATGAAATTTTTAGATTTTCTCAAGAAATTGGAGTAGCGCCCGCTCAAATGCAAGCTGATTTCGCTGCCGCCGGCGCATCATTGGCTAAATTCGGCGCAGATGGAATGCAGACGTTCAAAGAACTCGCGAGACTATCAAAGATAACTGGTCTAGAAATTCAAAAACTTAAACAAATGACAGATGTTGCCGACACGTTCGAGGGCGCCGCTACGCAAGCCGCTAAACTTAACGCAGCTGTTGGTAGCAATATGGTAAATGCGATGGATCTGATGATGGCCACAGACCCCGCAGAAAGATTTAATATGATGCGCAGCGCGATTACTGACGCAGGTCTTTCGTTTGACCAGATGTCTTATTACCAAAGGATCTTCTACGCCGATGCTATGGGGCTTAATGATGTTAGTGAACTAGCTCTTGTGCTGTCAAACCGTACAGATCTACTATCTGGCTCCACTCAGCAATCAGCGGAAGATTATGAGAAACTAGCAGAGGAATCTTTGGCGGTCCAGTCAATTCAAGAGGCGTTTAATGCTGCTTTAGCTGAGAATGCAGATGAAATTATTGAGATGTTGGGCGGAATGGACGTGTGGATTGCAAGACTTAGAAACCTTCCGCAGTATTTTGAGGACATTATTGAGACAATTTATAGATTTGGTATGATTCTGGCCGCGGGCGCGCTTCCGCTGGGCATTTACGGCTTTAGCCTGCTTAGGACGGGCGTTAAAGCTATGAAAGCTGCAGCAGAATTGGGCACGCTCATCGGACCGCTCGGCGCCATAGCTGCTGAAATGGGTGTTGCCGCTCCCGCCACCGGCGCCGCAGCAGCTTCGATGACTGCTTTGGGAGTCGCCAGCGCCGGATCCGCCGCCGCAGCAGGCACGCATGCCGCGGCAATAACAACACTGAATGCTGCCTTGGCAATGCTTGAGATTTCTTTGACGGCTATTGTTGCAATTTCTACTCCGTACGTTACTGCGATGGCAGCTATGTCTCAAGCAGCTAGCGCCACATCAGCAGTGTTGGCTGGCTCAACTAAGGCAATGTGGCTAATGGTGCCTGCGATATTAGCGCTCGGGGGCGCACTTGCTATGGTGATTTATTCTTTCTCATATCTTGTTGAGTCTTTTAAGTCCGTCGAAGGCGGCACTGTCGGCGCCATCTTCGGCATCGCCGCCGTCACCGGTTCTATCATTGGAATGGCGTACGCCACAACGCTTTTGACAACTAATCCTTCATGGTATGCGTTCTTGGCCGGCTTGGGTTTGATGGCTGTCATTTCGGCTGGTATCGGCTTCGGGCTTTCCAGCATTGGTTCGGCGATTAGTGATTTGGCTGGATCAATTTCTCAGCTTTCAAACATAGATGAAAATATGGGCGCCCTGCAAACAATGTCAACGGCAATGAGTCAACTAGCGACCGCATCACAGGTGCCTGAAAACTCAATATTTGATAAATTAACATCTTTAGCGTCGGTTAACTTAGAAGACACCATATCTCAGGTCGAGCGCCTCGTAGCTGTCGTGAATCAAACACAAGAAGACGAAGCCATGGCTTTTGCAAGTGCAATGACAGCTGTGAGAGAAGCAATTGTCACGGTTAATGCTGCCCCCGCTGGTGCCGCCGGCGGCACTTCGCCCGCCGGCGCTGATACGACTGAAGTCACAATTGACGAGTTAAATGCTACTTTTACTTTGGATGCAGCCGCAACCGAGAATTTTGTCAAGGGTGTAGCAACACAAGCCGTTGCTGATTACGTGAGAATGAGCCAATAGGCGGAACAAGCAAGAATGTCTGAATTTTACGAAGTATTTAATCACCGTAGGTATCAGAAGGACGGCATTCAATTGCAGTCCGCCGGCGATGACGCCCTAGCAAACGCTGGGATGGTAATTCAATTTGTGCACATTCCAACAGGAAACATAATTAACTTTAAAGCGTTTATCGAGTCATTTACCGAGACTTATAAGTCTAGTTGGTCGACCGAGACGGTCTTAGGCAGAATGGACCCGATTTATCTGTTTGGTAGCACAGATAGAACCATTTCCCTGGCATTTAAGGTACCGGCAGCCAGCGACGGCGAGGCTTACGAAAATTTAGGAAAGACTCAATCCCTTATACAATTTTTGTACCCCACCTACAAAAATACAGGCAGAGCACAAACAATTGTACAATCTCCCTTGTTGCGTGTTAAAATTATGAACATGTTGAGAGATGTAAATAACCTACAAACCGGCACTAGTTCCCCAGATGCAACAGACAATGCACTATATAATTCATATGATATGGGTGGAAATGGTCTATTAGGGTTTGTCTCCAACATTACTCTTAACCACAATATGGATTCAAACCACGGAGTTGTTGAAAAATATAATTCAAGTTCTGGAACACTTCAGGCGATCCTTCCAAAGCTAATAGAAATTAATATAGATATCCAACCCATTCATGAGCATCCGCTAGGGTGGAATGCTTCAGATGAGTTTGGCAAATTTCGAAACGAAGACGGCTCCCAATTTCCTTACGGGGCCCCCCTGCGCATCACTCCGCCGAGCCCATGGTCACCGAACCCCACTCCTCCGCCTAATACTCCACCTGAAGATGATCCTGAAAATGAAGAACTTAATGGCGCCGGACCTGAAGATCCTGAAGCGCAACCCGAGGATCCCCCCATAGATGACACTACGCCAGGAGAAGATTCTATCTCTGCAGAAGAACAGGCGTCGCGGACTTCTGTACAGGAAGATTTGGACTCACCGCCGACTGGCAGGTGTTGGCTGTTTTGCAGCCGAAGAGGTGGTTATTATAGCTCCGATGACGATGATGAATACGATCCTGCAATCACCTCTGAAGATGAAGTAGACTATATTGGGCAGCACACTGGTCGCGAGTATGGTGAAGGCGCCACATCCGCACGTATCAGACAGTCAGCAGAAGAATCATATGGGCCCCTATATGATCCTGGTTCTTTGTTTTCTGAGGAAGAAGCAGAGATCATGCAGCAGGAATCCTATTATGAAGACTGGGGCACCGACACCTGGGACGAGGACGAAGAATGACAGAATTTTATGAACAATTTAATTATCAAAGATATGCCGATAGTTTGATGCAGTCGCCGGGAGAGCAAGCTCTTGCTAATGGCGGCCAACGTGTTAGTTTTACAAGAATTGCTTCCGATGAAAATAAAGATATGACAATTCACTTTAAGTCATTTATAACAAACTATAACGAAACATATATGTGTGAATGGAAGTCTGAAAAAGTATATGGTCGCGCTGATCCTATACCAATGTTCGTGGGCACTCGAAGAAAGATAACCCTAGGGCTAGCCATACCAGCTGTTAGCGCTGGTGATGGTTATGAGAACTTGGCTAAGGTTCAAAAACTTATACAGTTCTTATACCCATCCTATAGAGACAAGATTAACGACACGTCTCGATCACCGCAAGAGTCTTTTTCACAAATTATTACTCGCTCACCACTGATTAGGCTGCAATTTATGAATATGATACAAGACTGTACATACGCCGGCAGCTCCGGACCACCCGCTCGCGCCGCGGCCAATAGCGGTGATGAAGAGGCTGGCGACTGTGCCTATATTTATGATGCGTACGAGATGCAGCAAGAGGGCCTCTTAGGTGTTGTGACTAACTTCATAGTTTTACACCATATGGGAGACGAAAGTGGCGTCATCGAAAAAACCAATACTGTTGTTATCGGCGAAGCAACTAAAAGCGAACTTAACGCTATAATGCCTAAACTTATCGAAATAAATTTCGATTTTGAACCGATTCACGAACACCCTTTGGGGTGGAGCACAGAGGGTGTTTTTGGAGTAGGTCATCGCAACAGCGATAGCAGTGGTCATAGGCAAGCCTGGGATCAGGCAATTTGGTATCCATATGGCATATATTTAAAAACTGATGAGTCCGATGAAGATGAAGACAGTGCGCTTTTCGACGCACTATCTGAAGCGGACGATGGCGGATCTGGTAGTCTGGTGGATGATCAGGGCTCCACTGCTGAGGGGATAGCTGCAGTCGACACCGAAGATGGCGACAATACCGCGTTAGATGACGCGAATCAAGCAGTGTTAAATAATATAGGTTTTGCCTAATTACTGTATATTACACAAAAAGGATTTATTAACAGATGCCAAGACACAACAAAAGAGGAATTTTATCAAACGACGCTGAATACTATGAACCACTGAGGGAACAAAGAGGTCTCAAAAGAATGAGGCACTATAGTACACCTAGAATGAGAAACCCCACGGTCGCACAAAGAGCAAGAATGACATCAGACAAGCATATATGGAAATACGGTGATAGACTGTATACATTAGCAGACAAATACTATTCAGATTCGAACTTTTGGTGGGTTATTGCTTGGTGGAATGGTTATGGAGTTGAAGCAGATATTAAAAAAGGCGCCGTGTTGAGCATTCCGTTAGATATCTCATCAGCAATTAAGATTTTGGGAGTATAGCACAATGTCGAACATGACCATTAATGGCAAGGTCTACTCCGCGCAAGATTCTCTTCCTGCCGGCGCCGGCTCCTATGTGCATGCATATACTTATTACGACGATGGTGTGACTGTAGCACATACAATACTTGCAGAGATACCCAATAGTTCAGATTACAATGATGGTCCCGATGTATCGGATATGCCCTATGCAAAAATATGGCTTTCGCGCGAAGGCTGCAAAAGCACGGCAGGTAACTGGAATGAGTGCGAGGGCACCATTCGGGGCCCCGTCTGGGCGGAGGTACGCTCCCCACTGATAAAGTACATCAGCGCCGATCATTGGGCTGAAAAACTACGCGATAGTATAGGCAACAAGGACAGTGTCTCCGGGGTCACTGTCTACGTCTCGAACCTCGCCGTCACCGGAATTTGGAACCCGCTTGAATGGCTGAACCAATACGGCGGAAATACCTGGGGCGCCTGGGTCAATCCATTCTGCCCGGCATTCAATTTTCGCATATGTGACGGGAAGGAGACTCTCACCGCGGTCCAATGGTTGATGCTGTTGCGAGCCTTCAGAGTCGGCGCGGAGGACTATAGAGATTGGGAACATACCTATGGCTCTGATGCTCGCCGCGCTATTGAAGCCAGAGTGGAGGCCGGCACCGGATCCGATTTCCCCGACTGCAATTGCGATCCAATGTCGGACACAGAAGAGACCGCTAATATCGAACAATTTGACCCCACGTGGGCCGGCCTAACAGCCACAGCTAATAATTTATTGATTGAATTTCGACGTGCTCCCCAAGTCCGCGCCGGCTTCGAAGAGTTTAAGCCTCACGGAACATATAAAGTATCTGATTCAATACAGACCGACGACACTTATGATCCAGCCGCGCCTCGCTTCGAGTACGGGATCGGCTCCTCCACTCTTATCCGCACCCAAGCAAGCCTTCACGCAATACAAGAATTGGGCTCCGATGAGGCAGCGATGAACTTCTCTCTTGGAAATTACCCTAGAACCCTCAAAGGAACTTTTTCGTGGGCACCGGTGTATATAGTAGAATCAACGATTGGTCGTTACGAAACCGGTACCGGGGCCCCAGGAGCGGACCGCCAAGCTGTTGGAGTCGAGGGAGGATCAGATGGAACGTTTGTAACGAACGAACCGTGGCCAAGCTATCTGCGAATAGACCACACGCAAGGAAACAACGGACTTCTCGATTGGATGGATGATGGGGCGTTGCGAGATTTCTTAATTGTGGGCGAAAAAGATAATGCGTCAAAAGAAGCGTTTCTAACCGAAGGCGGCAGCGATGCTGAACGACAAGCGGCATCAATCGCTCGTTCACAATTTGCAGATTTGTTGTATTTTTACTACTATACGGCCATGACATATAAGGATTATATGGTTGCCTATAAAGCAACAAGCCCTGGTACTCAAATTGAAGCTCAAGCTGACATACTGATTGCTGCTCTAGAAGGATATTTGCTTGCAATTGAAAATATGTCAGAGGTTGTTGAGAAACAAATGTGCTATATATGCTATACTCACGCTGTAGAATATTGGTATGCTGAAGGTGATGATGCATATGCATCGATGAGAAGTGGGTTTCCTGGTTACTTGGCCACCTCTCGTGCCGCGTCACGCACTGATTTCGCCGCCCGAGCAGAGGCGCGCCGTGCTGCAGCAGACAGACTACGTGCTGTAGATGGCCGAGATATTGAAGTGCCGCCGTTTTTCAGAGAGCAGTGCTTCCTATTGGCGCAAATGCCGTTTTTTGCAGAATGGAAAAGGCAAGTTATCGAAAGAGAGGAACCAAAGCGCCTACCGTATATCTGGACTCCAGCCCGAGATGCCGGCGGCGATCGTGAAGATTCGCGTTCTGCAAACTCTAATGCATGCCTGCAAATGGATGGTGAGCCGTTTGGATTTATGAATAAGTTAACGCAGTATCCCTCGTATTCAAATATAGCAAATATGAAAACAAGCGAAATAGCTAATTTGCAACCGCTGATCCGCATTTTTAAAATATTGATTGACGAAGATGGTCTTGAAAAACAAATGGAGATACCCTTCGAGTCGCACTTTACATGGGATGATTTTGATCTTTTTAGAGACAATAAAAATAGAGGGCAAGGAGTGGGCATAAAAGATTTTACATTTTCATTTGAGGCCGACAATCCTTTTGCTCTTAAGAAAAGCATTAAAGCTAGATTAACAATGTTCGCGAACAGCTTTAGCGAGCTTTTGAGATCTCGGAGTTTAGAAATTGACGATCCTGAAGCTCGCCACGGATATCACACTGAAGAGTTTAAATATGTCGATCTAGCTTTAAAAACAGGAACAGGAAAAAGCTTTAGCGTCGGTACGCTAGACCCAAACCGCGCAGATGTTGTGGTTGCGAATTTAGATAAGTTAAACTTCCGCATAAAGGCGGTTGTGGGATGGAACTATAGACAAGGCTGGGGCAGCGTATCCAACGGAGCATTTCAGCTAGGACCCGACGCGGCACAACACACAATATCAGATGGTGTGCGAGCAGCCCTTTATGATTCATATATTACACTGAACCTAACCCCGGTTATACATGAATTCGACATCGATGATCAAGGTAGGGTTGTTTTTAAGATCGACTATCTTGCGTATGTAGAAGATTTTTTCGACCAACCAGCGTTTAATATTTTCCCTAACGTGGCAGTAGATCCTTCGCTTTTGCCGGGATCCCGGCACAGCATGGAGCTGTCGACTGAGACCGCGCGCGTAATGAGAGACATTAAATCACAAACATTTGCATCAGAATGTGATAGCGATCAAATGAGCGGTCTTAAAGAAGAGCTAGCTACTGAAGTTGAAATTTACCGAATAGAAAGTATGAAGGCGCTAATGGAAGAAATGATGGCTAGAAAAAAAATTAGATATGTTAATTTAACGTCGAATGATGTCTATTCTTTTAGAAGATCGGGCCCCAATTGGGATGGGATCGAAGATGCTCTTAACGGCACTAATCTGGCAGCTGTGGGCATCACAGGCGGCGGCATACAGACATATTTAACAGGATCGAGCCCCGTTGCAGTTAAAGCTGAAACGATTAGCCAGATCGAGGGTCTTGGGCTGGAAGAAGCAGATAAGAACAGAAGACTCCGAGCGCTCGCCTCTACCGGTGCTGATACAAAAGTACAACCAGTAAGCTTCTTTTATATTAGCGATTTATTAGATGTCGTGCTCAAGACAATGGATGATAAATATAGCGAAAGCTTTGATCACAGTATTTTGCACGATCTGGAGGCTCTAAAAACTGAAGAGCCCAGCGCACAGTATGACTTTAGCGAAGGAAACAAAATGCGCGATGTTTTAGATGCTAAAATCATAAGATTTAAGCAAATGGACACGCAATTTAAAAAACTCAGAATCCTCTTAGGTCCGATGGAATTAGTACATCAGGGCAATTTTATAAGCGAATTTTATTCTATAGGCGACGTACCAGTGGCTGTTAAATATTTTGTTGAATGGTTATCAAAAAAGATGTCAGATAGAGATGAGGTTTATTACACACTTCCAAAGTTTGTAAATGAGCTTGTTAATGATTTATGTCGCGACATATTGAACGACTCTCGTTGTTTTCGAAATCAAGCTAAGCAGAGAATTCGCATGAATCAGGCGGCTGTTAGTTCCTATAAGCTTGATGTTTCTGAAAAATTTCCTGTTTTAGAACGTACATTTCGCGAAGATATCGGAAGCGTTGTAGAACCATCGGGTGAGATTACCGGCGATTTTGTAGACGAAATAACTGCCGACACCCTAATGTTCAGAATGGATAGCAGCAGACCTTATCACGGAAGAATGAACATAAACGATTATGGCGCCGGTGATATTTATTTCCCACGTCCAGCTTTAAATATAGCAGGAAACAGAGGTAATCCTATATCCGACGATGGTATTGATAGAGAAGTTAATTGGCTTGTATATTATGCCGGCAGAACACAGCCTGTAGAAAAAATGAAAGGTATAGAAAACGAAGACGCTGAATATGGAATTTTTCACTACACTATCGGACAAGATCGCGGCATTACTAAGCAGATAAACCTTAAAAAGACCGATACAACAGGATTAAAGGAACTAAGATTTGAGCAAGAGGGCTACGACGGCCTTAAACAGCTAAGAGAGGTCTTTGATGTTACCATTAAGACGTATGCCAATGTCCAAGCTTTCCCAGGTCTATATATATATGTTGATCCGATCGGGTTCTCACCCAACTCTAGTATTGGAAGCGATATTATAGACTTGACTCAAATTGGTATTGGGGGGTATCATATGATTGTTCGGTCAGAGCATTCATTTGGCCCAGGCTATGCTGATTCTAAAATTGAAGCAAAATGGGTAGCCAGTACTCACGCCCTGGTCACACAAGACCAACCCGGTCAGGATTCATCAGAAGATTCATCTTCCCAAATTGGTGAAGAGAGGTATTGTTTTGCCGCAGGCCAACGAGCCAATCAGCGCCAAAACGCAGCTGAACAAGAGCGTGAAGCAGATGTGCAAAGCCAAATTGATGCGGCTTCATCTGCGGGGCCTTCTTGGTGGAATCCGTTCAGCCTTTATGGTGGTATTTAAATTATGTCAACATTTTACAAAGAAAGCAATTTTGAAAGCACAAAGATGCTCTTTTCGAAGGGGCGCCTTTATGATGCAAGAATGCGTCAATTTTCAAACTCAGAGTCTGCGGTTGTTGATTTTAATTTAGCTGAAAAGTTTTTATATGGTAGAGTCGACAGGCACTTTGTGCCGATTGTTCTTGTGGAGGGCACCGATATTCGCCGTAGCAAGCGCACCAAAAAAATGAAGTACTTTAATAAAACGTCGCAAATTGGAAATACCCAGAAAATCGGTGCTTTAAACTTCGTAGTCGACGCATTCAACGATCTTGAGCAGCAGTTTAGAAAATGTGCGGCTAAAGGTCTAATTGACGCCGGCGACAAATATTTGAGCAAGCTTGTTGTGCACAGGGCGTATGAAAATCCACTAACGGCTTATAAAAGATATAGGAGTGGTTATTTTTCTGGTCTTCAGGAGATCTTTAAAAAAAGAAATGTTGATACTATGAACTTTGAAGACTTCGCGCAACAACTAAAAATACTCGTTCAAAAGACCGCAATCACCACTCCCTTTACTTTTCCGGCGTTTGTTAAAAGCCGCCGCTGCCCAATTAATGTATCAGGTCTTGTGGTTGAAATAGCCGATTTAAAATCAGACAACGACGATGAAAAAATAAAAAGCTTTGTAAATAGCCCTAACTGGAAATTCTATTTAAATGCGTGTAGAACATATGGATTTATGGTTGATAAGTCGCGACCGTGGCGCCTTGTAGCAGATATAGGCTCTAGTGCAATGTTAAAATATGCGGCCAGATACGGCCCGGGCTCAACTGGTTATGTTCTGGCTAATAATTATGGCTATGCACATAGCGGCTATTTTTCAGAAAGCTATTTCAAAAGAGATCTTCTTGAGTTATATAACTCCTGCGTTCCAAAAAATAAAGTTGAAACAGAATATTGCAATGGCTCTATAATTGTTAGAGAAAAGCGCCCGCAGAGGTACGCCAGCTCCCAGCTTATAAATCAATCGATATTTTTAGAATTGTATTTTGATATTCGCTTTATGGAAGAAGAGTCTGAATATGCCGACTCATACAAAGACGCTTTAAAAAAAGACTGTACTTCGCGACGCCAGACAAAGGGCCGCCAACCCGGCACAAGTCTGACAACAGCTGGCATTGATGCGTTTGAAAGAATAATCAATAAAACGTTTGACTACAGAGGGTCTTTGACGTATAATAATAACATTCATCTACCAGCAGCAAATGATGACTATGACAAACGAATGAATGGGGCTAATGTGGCCAATGGAAGCGACAATACGGGCGGAGGTGGCTATTGATATTCCAAGCACTTGACGATAAGTCAGAATGTATTGGAATCTACGCGGACGGCAAGCTGTCGTTTGACGATTTTCCTGAAAATCTAACAAAGACGTGGCGCTACAGCGCATCCATCACAGACTCATCGGTGGAGTACGCCTGGATACGCGCTGGAGGCCGCAATATCACCGATTGCTGCCCAGAAGATTTATGTAATGAACTTCAGGCCACCCAAAGAAAAATGAAGGCTTATTTGAAGTCTTTTAAGATTGCTAAAGTTAATATGGCTGATCATTGTGTGTTTGATTTGATTCCTCACGACTTCCTTGAGCAGTTCTGCGAGATCAAAAACAAGATTACAGAGCATGTCTTCGACACATATGAAAAACCAAACAACTATGAGCATTTAAGTGCAGTATATAAGCTTCTGCACAAGATCCGTTACCAGAGGCTTAATCTTAATAGCGAGGATTGTAAGCACTTGTTCTATTCATCTATGAATCGTCAAAAGATTCAAGAGCTAGTGAAGAACTTTACACGCATTGACTATAATATGTTTGGCACAATCACAGGGCGTTTAACAACGCACCCAGAATCATTTCCTATGCTTACGTTAAAGAAGGATCTGCGTCGCATAATCAAGCCTCACAATGACTTGATGATGAGTCTTGATTATAATGGCGCTGAAATTCGCACGCTTCTGGATCTATGTGGGCAAGATCAGCCTGAGTACGACATTCACGAATGGAACGTACAGAACATCATTAAAGATATGGAAATGACTCGCGAAGAAGCAAAGCTCTACTTCTTTGCGTGGCTTTATAATCCAGAATCAAAAGATATTGATTCAGAATATTATGATCGTGAAAAAGTTCTTGACAAATACTACAAAGATGGTTATATTCATACACCATACGGACGCAAGATCAAAGTGGAGCAGAGAAAGGCCTTGAATTATTTAATCCAAAGCACAACAGCCGATCGTGTTTTAGAAAAGGCCGTTTTGGTTGATCAGATGCTTGAAGGCAAGAAGTCGTTTATCTCCCACATTGTTCACGATGAGATTGTAATTGACTATGCCGATGAGGATCGTGATATCGTGATTGGAATTCGTGACATCTTTGAAGATGGATATGTGGCAAATTTGCGCGGTGGAAGAGACTATTATAATTTGAATGAGATAAAGTTATGATTTCAATCGTGGGCCTAGGTAATGCTGCATCGAGCATTGCTGAAAAATTCAGACAAACAAAGAATTACTCTGTTTATGTCATGAATAGTGGCGTACAGAGAAACTCAAAGTATAAATTTAGACTGAAGCAGTACGAAACTGCTGAAGAATACGAGCAAAATATCCCAAAGGTTAAAAAGTTTCTTTCGGATGCATCTGATCATATTCAGTTCTTTATAATGGGTTCATCATTTAGTTCAAATTATTCTTTAGGGATCTTGGAGCAGATTAAAAATAAAAAGATTGACGTTTTCTACGTCCGCCCTGATGCAGAACTAATGACGGGCGTGCCCAAGATCTTAGATAAGGTAGTCTTCAGTGTGCTACAGGAATATACTAGGTCGGGTCTTTTAAATTCATTCACTGCCATTTCTAACGTTGGTGTTGAAAGATCTATTGGCTCTATCCCAATTAAGACATATTACGATCAGATTAATGATTCAATATTTTCCACTGTTCATTATGTAAATTACTTTACACACGCCGAGCCGGAAATTGGAATGACCTCTAAGCCCTTGGAAATTAACCGTATTAGGACATATGGAATTTTAGATCCAAAAAATCTAGATGAAAATTGGCTTTATCCACTTGACATGGAACGCGATATATGTTACTATTTATGTATAAATAAAAACAGATTAGAAAAAGAAGGCGGACTGCATAAGAAGATAGTTGATATGTTAAAGGAAAAGCCTAAAAACGCATTTCGACGCATCTCTTATGCAATCTATGAAACAGAACACAAAGATTTTGGGCTCTGCGTTGCCCACACTAACGCAATACAA
>TARA_R110002110_G_scaffold152752_15_pt1 | contig 22159 bp, 19 predicted proteins | sample TARA_R110002110 | Tara Oceans TARA_R110002110 (sample SAMEA4397330) | marine metagenome | biome: Polar Biome; feature: [SRF] surface water layer (ENVO:00010504); material: water (ENVO:00002006), including particulate matter (ENVO:01000060) such as... | depth 5 m
GCCCACGACCGGCGCGCCGGTCGCGGGCACCCTTGGCGCTGGTACATCCCGCACGAAAAAGGCATGATCTGACTCATGCCTGTCTTGCTTCTTGTTCTTCTGGTTGCCGTGCTGCTTTTCATGTGGCTCTCGCGCCGCAACTCCTCGCTGACGCGCGATTGTCGCTGGCGGCTGGATCGCAGCGGCGGCGCGGATCATTACAGGTGCATGGCTTGCGCTGCCGAGGTGGATTGCGCGCCCGGCAGAGAGCCGCGCGATTGCCTGCGAGAGCGCTAGCACTCTTGCCCTTGCCCAGAACCTGTTTCAAGCCTAGCCTGGCGGTATGAAACCAGATCAGCCCGAACACACACCCCCGCAAGATGCCGCCGCGCGCGCCGCGATCGCGCCGGTAATCTGCTACCCGGTCAGCCGCCTGCCCCGCCCCGATATGGCCCCGTTTCGCGCCGCGCGCGCGGGCTGGAGGAAAATCGCTGAAACCTTGGTTCCTGCGCGTGATGCCCGCTGCTTCGAGGTGCCGCAGGGCCATTTCTTTCGCATCACCAGCGTCGAGGGCCCGCAGGTCGGCGACCTGAACCTGTGGTCTGCGACCGATCTGGCGGAGCGGTTCTATTCCGGTAAGACCCGCGCCCTGCATGGCACCCACCTGTCCACCGGCGACAGGATGTGGTCGGCCTTTCCCTGGCTGCGCCCGCTGGCACTGATCACCGACGACAGCCTTGACTGGTACGGGTTCGACGCCTTTGGCGGCGCGGTGCATGACGTGATCGGCACCCGCTGCGACCCCTACACCCACAACCTGCTGTCGGGCGGGCAGTATCATCATTGCTGCCATTCCAACCTGACGCGGGCGCTGGCCGATCACGCCGGGCTGAGCCTGCGCGAGGCCGAGGCCCATGTGCATGATGTTCTGAACGTCTTCATGTGCACCGGTTTCACCCGCGACACCGGCCAGTATTTCATGAAGGCGAGCCCGGTACGCCCCGGCGATTACATCGAATTCTTCACCGAGGGCGATCTGATCGGCGGGCTGTCGGCCTGCCCCGGCGGCGATTGCTCGGACCAACATTCATCCGATGCAGCAAGCTGCCACCCGCTGCTGGTCGAGGTGTTCGCGCCCGCAAGCCCGCCCCGAGGCTGGCAGCCGCCCGCCCACAGTGGCTATGACCGCAGCCACGGGCGCTGAGGCGTTTGACACCCGAAATGGCGCAGTCATCAGCAGTAGCGTTCGGGCCCTTCGTTCATCGCGTCATCATAGCGGTCGCCATGGGCAAAGCCGGGCGGCAGCAGACGGTCGATTTCAGCACGGTCAGCCGCTGTCAGTGCAATCGCATCGGCCCCGCGCCATTCGTTGACATGTCGGGCTGTGCGCGTGCCCGGAATCGGGATCAGATGTGCGCCACGGTCCAGCACCCAGGCCAGCGCCAGCGCCGCCGTCGTCACGCCCTTTGAGGCGGCAAAGGCGCGAAAGCCCGCAATCTGCGCCTCGTTGCGTCCGAAATTCCCGGCGCTGAAGCGCGGAATTCTGGCACGGATGTCACCGCCCGTGAACTGTGCCGGGTCGGGGGGGGTGTCGGTCAGCATTCCCCTGGCAACCGGCGAAAACGGCACGAAAGCGACGCCAAGATCGGCGCAGGCGCGGATGACGCCCAGTTCAGGCAGGCGCGTCCACAGCGAATATTCGTTCTGCACGGCGCGCACCGGATGCACGGCATGGGCGCGGCGGATGGTGTGGGGGGCGACTTCGGACAGGCCATAGCCGCCGATCTTGCCTTCTGCCACCAGACGCTGCATGGTGCCTGCCACCTCTTCCACCGCGATATCCTGCTGGCGGCGGTGGATGTAATAAAGGGCGACATGATCGGTTTTCAACCGGCGCAGCGAGCCTTCCAGTTCGGTCCTGATATGGGCTTCGGAGTTGTCAAAGCCGCGCTGTGCGCCGATGCGGATGCCCACCTTGGTCGCCAACACCGCCGGGTGGCCGCGGTCAGCCAGCCAGGTGCCCAGCACAGTTTCCGAAACCCCCATGCCATAGATATTGGCGGTGTCGTAAAAGGTGATCCCAGCCTCCCAAGCCGCATCGAGGGCGGCGTGCGAAGTGGCCTCGTCTGTCGCGCCGAACATGCCGCCAAAGCTGAGGCAGCCAAAGCCAATAGCTGAAACCATCGGGCCGTCCGGCCCAAGTTGCCGTTGTTTCATGTTGCTGTCCTTTGTCTGACGGGCGCCCCAGCGCTGTTCGCCCCGGTTGGGTTGTGAAAGCGCGCGGCCCCTACGGGTATGTCAGCTAAACGCCGCCTTCAGCGCGATTTCCACCATGTCGCCAAAGCTGCGCTCACGTTGATCCGAGGGCAGCGCCTCATGCGTCAGCAGGTGGTCAGAGATCGTCAGGATCGCCAGGGCGCGGCGGCCATAGCGGGCGGCAAGGGTATACAGCTCGGCCGCCTCCATCTCGACACAAAGCACACCGTGGCGCTGCATTTCGGCGCTCAGATCCGGGCGCTCGTCATAGAAGACGTCGGAGGAATAGATCTGCCCGGCATGGGTGGCGACATCGCGGCCCGCCGCTGCGGACCACGCCGCCTGAAGCAGGCCGAAATCGGCGGTCGGGGCAAAATTCAGATCGCGGAATATCCCGCGCGAGGGGGTGGAGAGCGAACAGGCCGACATCGCCAGTACCAGGTCGCGCACCTTGATCTGCGGCTGCATGGCCCCGGCAGAGCCGATGCGGATCAGGGTTTTGGCGTCATAGTCGCGGATCAGTTCGTTGGCGTAGATGGACAGTGACGGCATGCCCATGCCCGAACCCTGGATCGTCACCGGGTGCCCCTGCCAGGTGCCGGTAAAGCCCAGCATCCCGCGAACCTCGTTCACCAGTACGGCACCCTCCAGAAATGTCTCGGCAGCCCAGCGCGCGCGATATGGGTCGCCGGGCATCAGGACAGTGGGCGCGATCTCGCCCGGTTTCGCGCCGATATGAATTGTCATGCTCACCTCTGCTGTATTGGCTCGGGGAAGGCTATGCCAGGGGCCGGAGCGTGGAAAGGGTGTTCGGGCGCGACGGGGTTGGGTTTTTGACCTTTTCGCGCGAATCCGGTGTCAACTGGCGAGGTGGCGCAGACCCTGGGTGACATCGGTGCGGATGGCAAGCCGCAAGCCGGGTTCATCGCCCGCCCGCAGCGCTGCCAGAATCAAGCGATGATAGGGCGGGGCCTCGTTGCGACGCAGACGCCCGTAAAGCGCGCGCATGGTCGGGCCAAGCTGCAACCAGACGGTTTCGCTCAGCGCCAGCATCGCCGGGGCCTGGGCGCGCAGATACAGCGTGCGATGAAATTCCAGGTTGGTGCGGATATAGGCGACGGCATCGTGGCGCTGCACCGCCTCGGAATTGGCGGTGTTGATGGCGGTGAGGCGGTCGATCAGCGCGAAATGGGCGCGAGGCAAGGCGCGCGCCGCCAGTTCAGGTTCCAGCAACGCCCGAATTGCCGCGAGTTCCTCAAGACGTTCGGGCGAGAGTTCGGGCGTCGCCACCCGTCCCGACGACGAGAGCGACAGCGCGCCTTCGGCCACCAGGCGGCGCACCGCCTCGCGCGCCGGAGTCATCGAGACACCAAAGGTGCGGGCAAGACCGCGCAGGGTCAGGGCCTGACCGGGCGGCAACTCTCCATGCATGACCTGGCTGCGCAGCGCACGGTACAGCCGTTCATGCGCCGCAGCATTCGGAACAGCAGGCCGCGAAAGGGACGACAGGGGTTGGGTCAACATGGCAGCAAGCCAAGCACCGGATCGGGGGCCGGGTCAATCCCCCCCGGTCCCTGCCACAACGTTTCTGTCCCCTGTCGCCTCACGCGCCAAAACGGTAGCTGTGCAGCCGGTGTCCCTCGGCCTTCAACCAGCGGCGATGGGTGCGGTAGTCGGGCATGAGCCCTTCGACCACCGACCAGAACGCCGGGGAGTGGTTCATCTCGGCGAGGTGGGCGACCTCATGTGCTGCGACATAATCCAGCACCGGGGGTGGTGCCATGATCAGACGCCAGGAATACATCAGCCCGGCCTCGGCGGTGCACGAGCCCCATCGCGACCGGGTGTCGCGCAGGGTCAAGGTGCGGTAGCGCCGCCCGATACGCGCGGCATAGCTGTCAGACGCCAGCGCCAGGCGGTCGCGCGCCCGCAGTTTCAACCAGGCGGCAACACGGACGGACACCCGCGCGACATCGCCCGGCACCAGCAGGTGATCGCCCTCGACTACCGGGCTGCGACCCTTGCCGGGCGTGACCGTCAGCAATCGCCCCTCCACCAGGATCTGCGCGCCCATACCGACCAGATCGCCGGGCACAACATTGCTGAGCGCGCGGCGGATCCAGTCTTCCTGGGCGCGCAGAAAGGCCATCGCCTCGGCCTCGCGCGCATGGGTCGGCATCGACAGGGTAACCCGCCCGTCAAGCCGCGAAACCCGCAGCGACAGCCGCCGCGCGCGGGCCGATCGGCGCAATGTTACGTCAACGGCGGGAAGGCCAGGCAGCAGCGACATGTCGGGTCCTTGTACGGGTGGACAGATTACGCGGGGGCGGCGGCGCTGCAACCCCATAATGTGCAGGACACAAAAGCTGCGAAAAGCCTTTGACAGCCGCGCCTGGCTATGGCAAGCGACGCCTTTACCGGATTTACGCAGCCCACATCGGGCCGAAGTCACAAGGGAACAACCATGCCCAAAGAAGAATGGGGCACGAAGCGCATTTGCCCCACCACGGGGAAGCGCTTTTACGACCTGAACAAGACCCCGATCATCAGCCCCTATACGGGCGAAGTTGTGGACATCGAAACCAGCCGCCGCAAGAATTCGGTGACGACAAGCGCACGTGCCGCCACTGCCCCTGTCAAAGAGAAGGCCGTTCTGGACGATGATCTGGACGGTGATGATCTGCTGACGGTTGTCGAGAGCGATGAGACGGATGACGATGACGACGATCTGCTCGAAGATGACAACGACGACACCGTATCGCTGGACGATATTGCCGACGTCAGTGACAAGGACGACGACAGCTGAGACCGCCCAGTGGCAGAGCGGAACGCATTTTCGCTGCCGGTGATTTTTTCGCTTGCAGCGCCCGATCCGCTCGCCTAAACAGCCCAGACGATCCCTCGGGGTCGTACCCGGTGGGGTCATAGCTCAGTTGGGAGAGCGCTTGAATGGCATTCAAGAGGTCCGCGGTTCGATCCCGCGTGGCTCCACCAAATTCAACGTTTTTGATGGTTCAGGGCAATAGGCTGTAAGGTGTGCCATATTGGATGGCACAACGATGAAGCCTGGCAATGAAGTTCGGCGATGAAGCCAGGAGCCTGTATTTCGCGATCGCGACACGGCATTTTCCACTTCCGCCTTCGGGGAATACTGCGCAAGACGCGCCCATGAGGTTATCGCCGCGCACCCGCCGCCCGAACCGCATCGGCATCGTTGACACCGGCAACCCTGAACGTCTTTTCCGAAAAAAACCGCGACCGCCCGGCCCCGGTTTAATTGCACGGCCATGGCCCGGCTCGAACGATCGCAGCGCCGGCGTGGTCGGGCGGTCCCAGGCATCCTTGCGGCGTGGGGCAGCCCCCGATCATTGCCCAGGAGCCTCTTTTCAATGGCTTGCCCCGGTAAATTTGCAGGCCCGGAAACGGCGTTCCCGGACCTGCGAAGTCATTTTTTCCGTTTTGGCGGCATCAGATCGGTGATTGTGCCCTCGAACATTTCGGCGGCGAAATTCACCGTTTCCGACAGCGTCGGGTGCGGGTGGATGGTGTGCCCCAGATCCACCGCATCGGCCCCCATTTCGATGGCAAGCGCCACTTCGGCGATCAGATCACCCGCGTTGGTGCCGACGATCAGCCCACCGATGATACGATCATCGACAGGATCAAACAGCAGCTTGGTCATGCCTTCGCTGCGCCCGTTCGACAGGGCCTTGCCTGACGCGGCCCAGGGGAACACGCCTTTTTCGTATTTGATGCCCTTGGCTTTGGCCTCAGTCTCGGTCACGCCGGCCCAGGCTACTTCGGGGTCGGTATAGGCGACCGAGGGGATCACGCGGGCGTCAAAGTGGCGTTTGTGTCCGGCGCAGACCTCGGCGGCCACCTTGCCTTCGTGCACGGCCTTGTGCGCCAGCATCGGCTGTCCCACGACATCGCCGATGGCAAAGATGTGCGCAACCCCGGTGCGCTGTTGGCTGTCGACGGCGATAAAGCCACGCTCGTCCACCGCGACACCTGCGGCTTCGGCGTTGATCAGTTTGCCGTTGGGGCGGCGGCCGACGGCGACCAGAACCTTGTCGAAGGTGTCGGTGCTGGCCGCGCCTTTGGCATCCTCGAACGTGGCGGTGAGGCCTTTTTTGTCGGCCGCCATTGCCGTCACCTTGGTTTTCAGCAGGATGTTTTCATATCTGCCCTCAATCCGCTTGTGCAACGGCTTGACGATGTCCTTGTCGGCGCCGGGGATGATCTGATCCATCAACTCGACAACGGTGATTTTGGACCCCAGGGCATCATAGACACAGGCCATTTCCAGCCCGATGATGCCGCCACCCAGAACCAGCATGCGTTTTGGGATGTCCTTCAGATCAAGCGCCCCGGTCGAATCAATCACCCGCTCATCGTCATGCGGAACGAAGGGCAGCTTTACCGGGGTGGACCCGATCGCGATGATGCATTGATCAAAGCTGACGGTTTTTGTGCCGCTTTCGCCCTGGACCTCGATCATGTTGGGCCCGGTAAAGCTGCCGTAACCCTGGACGACGTCGACCTTACGGCCCTTGGCCAGGCCTTTGAGGCCGCCCGTCAACTGGCTGACCACGCCGTCCTTGAAGCCGCGCAGCGCGTCGAGATCAACCTTTGGCGGTGCGAAGCTCACACCGTGGGCCGCCATTTCCCCGGCCTCGGTGATGACCTTGGCAACATGCAGCAGCGCCTTGGACGGGATACAGCCCACGTTCAGGCAAACGCCGCCGAGGGTTGGATATTTCTCGATCAGGACAACCTTCTTTCCGAGATCCGCCGCGCGGAAAGCCGCCGTGTAGCCCCCGGGGCCGGAGCCCAGGACAACCACCTCGGCGTGGATGTCGCCGGGGCCGGTTGCCGCACCCGTTGCGGCCACCGCGACGGGCGCTGCGGTGGCGGCCGGGGTGGCCGTGGCGGCCGGGGTGGCCGTGGCGGTCGCAGCGTTTGGGGCCGCAGCGGCACCCGCACCCGCAACCTCAAGCACCAGAATGACCGAACCTTTTGAGACCTTGTCACCCTCTGCCACCTTGATTTCCCTGACCACGCCTGCGGCGGGGCTGGGCACTTCCATCGTGGCCTTGTCGCTTTCCAACTCGACCAGCGGGTCTTCGGCGGCGACGGTATCACCGACGCTGACCAGAATACCAATCACAGGAACATCCGAAAAATCACCGATATCAGGCACAATAACGTCCATGATCCGCCCCCCTTACAACATCAGCCGGCGCACGTCGCCGAGCAGGTGTTTCAGCGTCGCGTTGAAGCGGGCCCCGAGCGCGCCGTCAATCGCGCGGTGATCGAACGACAGGCTGAGCGGCTGCATCAGGCGCGGCACGAAGGTTTCGCTCGCCTTGTCCCAGACCGGGGCAATCTTGGCGCGTGTCAGGCCCAGAATGGCGACCTCGGGCGCGTTGACGATCGGGGTGAACCCGGTGCCGCCGATGCCGCCCAGTGACGAGATGGTAAAGGTCGCTCCTTGCATATCGGGGCCTTTCAGCTTGCCTTCGCGGGCGGCCAGCGACAGCGTTCCCAACTCTTTCGAAATCTGGACGATGCCCTTGCGGTCGGCATCCTTGATCACCGGCACCATCAGGCCCTGCGGCGTGTCTGCGGCAAAACCGATGTTGTAGAAGTTTTTCTTGATCAGCTTGTCGCCGTCGGGGTGGATGGAAGAGTTGACCTCCCAATGGTCTTTCAGCGCCGAGACACAGGCCTTGATGACAAAGCTGAGCAATGTGACGCGGTAGCCTTTTTCCTTGGCCGCTGTGTCCAGCTCTTTGCGGTAGGCATCGAGATCGGTGATGTCCGCCTCTTCATCGACAGTAACATGCGGAATGTTCAGCCAGGCGCGGTGCAGGGCCGGGCCGCTGAGCTTTTTGACGCGGGGCATTTCCACATTCTCGACCGGGCCGAACTTGGAAAAGTCCACAACCGGCATCGGCGGAATGCCCATGCCCCCCGATACCGCCCCGACTGCCGCGGGCGCGGCCGTGGTTTTCAGCATCAAGGTCACATCTTCACGCAGAATGCGGCCCTTGCGTCCGGTGCCGTTGACCTTGGTAAGATCAATATCCAACTGCCGCGCAAAGGCGCGCACGGATGGCGAGGCATGCGCCTTGCCAAAGCCCGCATCGGTGACCGCTGCCGGGGCCGAAGCCACCGGAGCGGTCGGGGGCGCGGTCGGGGGCGCGGCAGGCGCCACCGCCGCAGCCTTCGCAGCAGACGGGGCCGCAGCTGCACCGTCGCCTTCGAGGATCAGCAGCAGCGACCCTTCGGAAACGGTATCGCCCTCGGCAACCTTGATCTCGAGCACTTTGCCCGCTGCCGGGCTGGGCACCTCCATTGTCGCCTTGTCACTTTCCAACTCGACCAGCGGATCTTCCAGCGCGACGATATCACCGACGCTGACCAGAATGCTGATCACAGGTACTTTGTCGAAATCGCCGATATCGGGAACTTTTACGTCAATCGTCATGGTCTGTTCTCCTCATTACCGCGCTTATACGAGCCGCGGGTTCGGCTTTTCGCCGTCAATGTTGTATTTGGCCAAAGCCGCTTCCAGGTCCTTGCGGGTCACAGACCCTTCGCGGAAAAGATCGACCATCGCCGCCGCCGCTATGTGGTTTGCATCCACCTCGAAGAACCGGCGCAGGTTTTCACGGCTGTCCGAGCGGCCAAAGCCATCGGTGCCGAGCGTGGTGAACCGACCGGGCACAAAGGCGCGGATCTGTTCGGCAAAGTTCTTCATATAGTCGGTGGCGCAGATCACCGGGCCGGTGGCGCGGGCAAGTTGTCGGGTGACGAACGGTACACGTTCCTCGGCCAGCGGGTTCAGGCGGTTGTGCCGCGCAGCGTCCTGACCATCACGGGCCAACTCGTTCAGCGATGTCGCCGACCAGATATCGGCCGTGACGCCGAAGTCGGCCTTCAGCAACTCTGCCGCCTTCAGGGCCTGGACCAGAATGGTGCCGCACCCCATCAGGTTCACGTGCTTCTTACCGGGTTTCTTGACCTCGCGCATGCGGTAGAGGCCTTTGATGATGTCACCCTCAACCCCCATCGGCATGTCAGGATGGCTGTAGTTTTCGTTCATCAGGGTGATGTAAAAGCTGATATCCTCCTGGTTCACGAACATCCGCTCCAGCCCATTGTGCATGATCACCGCCAACTCATAGCTGAAGGTCGGGTCATAGGTCACGCAGTTGGGAATGGTGCCCGCGAGGATATGGCTGTGGCCGTCCTCGTGCTGAAGCCCCTCGCCGTTCAGCGTGGTGCGCCCGGCGGTTGCGCCCAGAAGGAAGCCGCGCGCCCGGCTGTCGCCTGCGGCCCAGGCAAGATCGCCGACCCGCTGATGGCCGAACATCGAATAGTAGATGTAGAAAGGGATCATCGGCACGCCGTGGTTGGAATAGGACGTCGCCGCGGCGATCCAGTCGGCCATGGCTCCGGCCTCGTTGATGCCCTCTTGCAGCACCTGACCGTCGGTCGTCTCCTTGTAGAACATCATCTGTTCGGCGTCTTCGGGTGTGTAGTTCTGCCCCGCAGGGTTGTAAATTCCGGCGCTGCGGAACAGGCCTTCCATCCCGAAGGTGCGGGACTCGTCCGGCACGATCGGCACCACATGTTTGCCAACCTTCTTGTCGCGCAACAGCGTCGTCAGAATGCGGACATAGGCCATCGTCGTCGAAATTTCACGCTCTCCCGTGCCTTTCAGTTGCGCCTCAAACTTCGACAGCGGCGGGATTTCCAGCTTGGGCGCATCGCGCCACTCGCGTTTGGGGAACGCACCGCCGAGCGCCTTGCGCCGGTCAGCCAGATAAGCCTTTTGCGCGTTGTCGAGGGTGACGAACGGGGCCTTGGACAGGTCTTCGTCGCTGACCGGAATTTTGAAGCGGTCGCGGAAGGCGCGCAACTGATCGTCGGCAAACTTCTTTTGCGAATGGGTGGTGTTCTGGCCTTCGCCCGCCGTGCCCATGCCGTAGCCCTTGACCGTCTTGATCAACAGGCAGGTCGGCTGACCTTTGGTATCGGTCGCGCGCTTGAACGCGGTATAGACCTTTTGCGGGTCGTGCCCGCCACGGCGCAGCGCCCAGATCTGATCATCGGTCCAATCGGCGACCATCGCCGCCGTCTCAGAGTATTTGCCAAAGAAATGCTTGCGGATATAGGCGCCGTCCTTGGACTTGAACGTCTGGTAATCGCCGTCGATGGTTTCATCCATCAACTGGCGCAGACGCCCGGTGGTGTCCTTTTCCAGCAGCTCGTCCCAGCCTTTGCCCCAGAGCAGCTTTATCACGTTCCACCCCGCACCGCGGAAATCGCCTTCGAGTTCCTGCACGATCTTGCCGTTGCCGCGCACCGGGCCATCCAGCCGTTGCAGGTTGCAGTTCACCACGAAAATCAGGTTATCGAGGCCCTCGCGCGCCGCCAGATCAATCGCGCCACGGCTTTCCGGCTCGTCCATCTCGCCATCGCCGAGGAAGGCCCAGACCTTGCGGTCGGCCATGTCGATCAGGCCGCGATTGTGCATGTATTTCATGTAGCGCGCCTGGTAGATCGCCATCAGCGGGCCCAGCCCCATGCTGACGGTCGGAAACTGCCAGTAATCCGGCATCAGCCACGGGTGCGGATACGAGCTGAGGCCGCCGCCGCCGGTTTCCGAGCGGAAATTCTCCATCGTTTCCTCGGAGATCCGGCCTTCCATGAACGAGCGCGCATAGATGCCGGGAATGACATGGCCCTGAAAAAACACCAGATCGCCGCCGTGGACCGTCGATTTCGCGCGCCAGAAGTGGTTGAGCCCGATGTCATACATCACTGCCGACGAAGCGAAAGACGCGATGTGGCCGCCGTATTCGCTGCTGACCTTGTTGCGCCGCACCACCGTTGCCATCGCGTTCCAGCGATTGATCGTGCGGATGCGCCATTCCATCTCGAGATCACCGGGAAAGTCTTCCTGGTCATCGGCGGGAATGGTGTTCTGATAAGGCGTCGTCGCCGAAAACGGCAGGTTCGCCCCTGACGCCCGCGCCTGTTGCACCGCCTTGTCGAGCAGGTAGTGCGCCCGCGCCGCGCCGTCGCGTTCGATCACATCGGCGATGGCCTCTTGCCACTCCAGCGATTCAACCGGATCAATGTCTGGGGTCTGATCTTTCATCGGATCGTCCTTTCCTGCGTGCCAATCAGGCATAATTCTTCTTTTTGGACATCTTGCCAATGCCCGGATTCATCGAGTTGGTCGGATCAACGGATTTGTAGAACGCCGCCAGATCAGGTTTCGCTTTGTACAGGTGGCCTACATTGTGTTCGGCAGGGTATTCAGCACCGCGTTTGTCGAGAAGGTCAAGCATCCGTGCCTTGAGCGCCGCGACATCGGTGCCTTTGCGGACAATATAGTCCTGGTGCAGGACGTGGCACATGAAATGCCCGTAATACAGCCTGTGAACCAGGTGGTCGCTGATCTCGGGCGGCAATTCTTCGACCCAGGCACGTTCGTTGCGTTTGAGGGCGATGTCCAGCGCCAGGATGTCTTCGACCTCGCCCGCGTGAACATTGAGATAGCGGATCGCGGCACCAGCGGCGGCAAACCGGTGCAGGCCCGCCAGCTTGCCCTCACGCGAGGTGCAGACGAAGAAATCGGCCTGCCGGCCGGCGAAAGCCTGCGTCAGCCAGGCCTCGGCCTCGGCAATGCCGCCATCGCGCATCTTGAGGATCAGGTGATGCTCGAACCGGTCGCGGAACGCCATCATGCGCCCGGGCAGGATACGCGGCCACACCGCGCAAAGGCCCTGCATGACCTTGTCGGTGAACCCGCGCAAGAACGCCACCCGGTTCAGCCGCGCATCAACCGCGCCTTTTAGGGCAAAGAACATCGGCAGCTTGTCGGTGCCGAGCCTGTCGATCATCACCATCGTATCCTTGCCGTATTTCACGGTGATGTCGAACGCCTCGCTGTGCATGTATTCGGCGCTGACCGGCAGCGTCCCGAACCCGGCAAGTATGGCGCGGCGCAATCCGGTCAGATCGGACGGGTCGTTGGTGCCGATGTAGAACACCTGTTCGCGTTCGTTTCGGGGGTAGGTATCGAGCCGCACCGCGAACACCGCCAGCTTTCCGGCGCAGCCCGCGCTTTCGTGCAGGCAGCGTTTGTCGGCATTGAAACGCGCCGGCGTGTCGGCGTCAACCTCGCGCACCAGACGGGCATAATCGGTGTCCGAGGCCTTTTTGTCGGTGTCTTCCAGATCGGCCGCGGTAAAATTGCCGGTCTGGACGCGGGTCAATATCTCTTCGGGGTCGTCGCCCAGGGTCAGCCCAAGATGGTTGACCAGCACCAGATTGCCCGCCGCATCGACCTGCGCGAACAGCGACAATTCGGTGTAGGACGGCCCGCGTTCGATCAGCGATCCGCCCGAATTGTTGCACACACCGCCCACCACTGACGCCCCGATACAGGACGAACCGATCACCGAATGAGGCTGCCGCCCCAACGGCGCCAACAGCTTTTCCAGCGCGAAAAGCGTCGAGCCGGGAAGCGCCAGCACCTGGGCACCGCCTTTCAGGAGGTGCAGACCATCCATGCGCCGGGTGTTGATCAGCACGACGTCGCGATCATAGCGGCCGCTTGGCGTGCTGCCTTCGGTCAGGCCGGTATTGGCGGCCTGCATGATGACGATCTTGCCCGCAGCAACACAGGCCTGCAAGACGCGCCACTGTTCGACCAGGGTGCCGGGCCGCACCACGCACAGCGCCTCCCCCTGGCCCGAGCGAAAGCCCTTGCGGAACCGTTCGGTCTGCCGGTCGCCGGTCAGCAGGTGCCGCCGACCGACGATCTTGCGCAGGGAGTTCAGAAGATCCTGTTCTGGCATCAGCCTCCCCCTTCAATACGCCACAGCGGGCAACCAAGTGGCCAGCGCGGGCCAGATGAAGACAAGCGCAGACCGTCAGTTGCAGCAAGACGAACGGCGCCACGCCACGACAGATGTGCAGCAGGGTGATTTCCCTGGGTGCCACCCCCTTGAGATAGAACAGGGCAAACCCGACCGGCGGTGTCAAGAAGGATGTTTGCAGCGTCAAGGCGACCAGGATCACGAACCATACCAGCGACGGCTCGTCGATCACGCCGAAACCGGGGATGTCGATGCCAAGGCCGGCAGAGGAAATCATCTATCCGATCAATTCATCGCCGTCAGCAGCTTTTCGGCAACGCCGGATTCGCCGGGAATCAGCCCCATGCAGATGAACATCGGCAGGGCGACCAGAACGGTGTTCGACATGGTGGCATAGCCCCGGTTCACCAATGCGCCAAGCGTCAGACGATACCGCAAAGCCCGGCAGCGCCACGACGATCAGGCGCAGACCCTTGCCGGCGCGTTCGTGTTCGAAATTCGCAAAACGCGCGTGAACAAGTCAGGCCAGCCCGGGCAGCACGAACGAGCCCGGGATGACAACTTTCAGGATGTTGCATGCCGCAAGGCCGGTGGAGCGGCCGGCGCGTTCGTTCACGTGCGGGCTCTCGTGGAAATAGTCAAAGTCCTGGTTGATCATCAGATAGACGAGCGGGGCGAAAGCGTCAGGATACCGATGATTTCGATGATCCGCTGCGCACGGCGGCTCAGTTACACATGCAAAAGGTTGACGCGGACATGGCTGTCCGCAATCCGCAGGGCGTTCGCCCGCATGACGGCGTAGCCGACAAGCCTGGTCGTCTTGTCCAGGCCTGGCGCGACCGACCGGGTGTCCGTGTCATGATGCTCCATCGCGTCTTGGTAGATATGAGCCGGTTCTTGCGTGCTTCTACCCTGATCAACCATAGTTCCCTCCCGGTGCTCGTCGTGTCGCTCATGCGAAGCGTGACATTTTGAAATTGGGTCCGGAATGGGCGTGTCGGGCGGCGACAGCAGCCGCAACCCAAAAAGACCACAGACTTACCCGGGCGGCAGGAACGCGTTTTCGTGCCACCGCTTGTCGCCGTCGCGGAATTGGTTCATGTCCGCCAGAAACTTGACAAAGACCGGATCGTTGGCGGATTTTTCGGTGGCGATATCTTCCCGGGTCAATTTGAACAGGGACAGCATCTCGGGCGACCATTGCTTGATGAAGATGCAAGCCGCACATTCCTGCGATCAATTGCATGCCAAGCATCGCGAAATATTTCAAGCAATCCGTTTCGGCGACCCGGAGCGCGCGGTAAAAGCGGCGCGGGACCACATGGCATTTGTTCAATAATCATATATCGACGAGCAATCACGCGCCAGGAGGAATCAGATTTCCACGCAGCACCTTGCTCTTTTGTAAAAATTGACTTGGGTCCAGAATATCGGCCCATGAGCCCCGGGTGTGTAGCCGCACTCTTGCGAGGCGCTGGAAGAACAAAGCGTCAGAAATCCGCCTTGCGCATACGGCAGTCAACTGAGCGGCAGTCTTTTCGTCTTCAAGCAAGCTCAGACGGCTTACCTACGAACCGTATCTTCTGGATCCGGATCGCAACGACAAAAACCCCCACCCGCATTCCGCACGCGCAGGACAATCGCCTCAGGAGGTGTTTTGCCGCCGCAACGGAAAATTTGCCGCCGCGACAGTCAAAAAGTCGAGCGCATGAACCCCGACATGGACCAACCTTGACGACGCTGAAAACCCGTCCGGACAACAGGGAACACATCAGAAAGTGCCCTTCGCCATTTGCTCAGAACACCTCTGAAACCTCATACATCACGGGCTCGAACCGGCTGCAAAGCTCTGCGATCACCCGGTTCCGTTCCCGCATTTCCGGCGTGCGCAGCATGGCTTGAAAGTCTTCGCGCCGCTGCCATTTTGAGTAGTTCGCGATTCTTGTCTGGGCGTCATTCATATGCAGACCGGCCCCCAGAAATCCTGGCTGGTGCCGGATGAATTCGTGGTAGGCGGACTGAAGCGCCTCCATCAGATCCGCCGCGGTACCAGGCGTCATCTCGAAGGTGGTGATGACCGTCTGCCCCGTGAATCCTGGCGTGATTTCTGTCATGTCTGGTTCCTCCTGTCCTGAGAGTGCCACAGGATCGGCTGCAATGTCGCCCCGAAAATTTTGGGTATTTCCGCGCAAGGTGTCGCATCCGGATACTGTTTGCCGCGCCAACTTCTTCTCTGGCAACGCCTGCGCTCCGTCTCGGCGCCGCTGCTGCTGGTTCCATACCGACAATGCCGGGCTGCTCCGGGGTGCAGGCGGAGCCCGGCCTGAAGCCTCACGATGGCAGCAAGCAGCATGAATTGTCGCACGCAAGGCCAGAAGTTGTGGCTTCATTGCGCCGGAAAGCGACAAAAAAGCGTTTTGAGCATGTCTCGGCACTGCATCACGCTAATCTGCGTTTGCTGGCGGATGGATGGACAGTCATCTACGATATTGAATCGGGGAATGACTGTCGCAAATCAGTGACGATCCTGACACGGGCCCGAAGTTCGACAATATCCCTGCAAGACAGGGTATTGGATCATATGCCCCTTGCGCATTTCTGAGCTTCAAGCCGCAGAATAGATCAACCGACCCCGCAGGGCATGTTCGAAGCCGACTCGCAGCGCGACCGCCGTCAAAGGTGCACGAAGTTCAATCGGCTCATGCTGCCCGACGGGAAAAATCTGCTCATCGCAGTTGCGGGACACCAAAATCGCCGGCAGATCCGGGCCCCCTTTTCGCAGCATCGCTACGATCTGCCGTCCGACATCCATGCCACCGAAAGGATCACATTCAACAACAAACAGGCCAAAGTTGTGATGGGCATTTATAACGGCATCGAGGGCATTGAAAACATCCGCTTCGCGCCAGACGATACCCCCCAGACCGGCAAGACGAATTTCCGTCCGGCATCTTCCGTTCTCTGTTTCCGGAGCCAGCAGCATAACGTGCAGCCCCCATCCGACCAAAGCCGCCCCCTCTGTGTCGATCTGACGAAAAACCTGCATTCTCTTCTCCTGCCGAAGGCGTTTCCAAGTTTGACAAGGCGACTTGGACACCTCAAAATGGTTTGGATTTCCGGGACATACCCACCGTTCACGACCGTTTCCACAACGATCCCGGGGAGAGCACGCATGCCCCCATGCGTGATAGGATCATTATGCCGAAACCGGATTACCAAAGCCTTATTGACGCCGATATTTGGTCTTTTATTGACCGCACAAATGCCTTTTTCCCGCCGGATTCTGCACTTCATGACATCGCGGCGCTACGTTCGGGATATGACCGGATGTGCGCCGCCTTCCGGCAGCCACTTCCTTGCGGCGTCGCTTCACGCGATCAGCCGGGGTCAGTTCCCCTGCGCATTTATGAAACTGCCAACCCATCGGGAACATTGGTCTATTTTCATGGCGGCGGTTTTGTTGTCGGCGGACTGGAAAGCCATGACGATGTCTGCGCCGAGATATGTGCGAGAGCGGGTCTGCGCGTGATCTCTGTTGCCTACAGGCTGGCCCCGGAGCACCGCCATCCCGCAGCATTCACAGATGCCCTTTTTGCGACGCGTCAGATGTCAGCACGTTACGGTTCGGTCATCCTTGCCGGCGATTCTGCCGGTGGTTGCCTGGCAGCGTCGGTTGCGCATACGCTGCGTGGAAGCCCGGTCAGGATTTCGGGTGTCGTGTTGATCTATCCGGGGCTGGGCGCTGCGTCGGGGACCGAAAGCATGATGCGACATGCCGAGGCCCCTATGCTGACCGCAGCCGATATCGAGTTTTACTGGGAAACTCACGGTGCCTCGCGAAACGACACGACAGCAGCCCCTCTGCTCGAACGTGATTTTTCAAACCTGCCCACCACCTGGATTTGTGGTGCGGAATGCGACCCTCTCTGCGATGACGGGCGGCTGTATGCCAAAAAGATCAGGGAAGCGGGAGGTACGGCCTGTTTCCGGACCGAGCCGGGTCTCGTTCATGGCTGGCTCCGGGCAAGGTATATGTCGCCGAAAGCAGCGGACGCGTTCTCGCGCATCATCAAGGCCATCCGGGAGATTTCCACACCGGGCAAGGCTCAATGATTCGCGCCCCGTTTCAGCGAATTCTCGTCCCCATACAGCTTTGCCCGCCCGCGCCCAGCATTCTTGGATGCGTAAAGCGCCTGATCTGCGTCACCAAGCATCTTTTCGGGCGACGGTGGCGAGTATTCGGTTGAGATCGTGATGCCGATGCTGGCCGATATGCAGCACGGCCTGCCATCAAACACCATGGGTTCGCTCAGTCTGGCAACAATTCTTGCAGCAATGCAGAACAGCGCTTTTGACTCAGTAAGATTCTGAAAAAGAATAACAAATTCATCCCCCCCAACTCTTGCCACGGTATCGGTCTTGCGCGTTTCCTCCAGAAGCGCCCGCGCGACTTCCTTCAATACATAGTCACCGGCAGCATGACCAAGCGTGTCGTTGACAACCTTGAAGTAGTCGAGATCGATGTGCATCAATCCGAATTCCTGACCTTGTCCAATCGCCTCTTCGAGCGCCAGGTCAAGCCCACGACGATTTTGCAACCCGGTGAGGGTATCTGTCAGCGCCTGGTGCTGTGCGACATCCCGTGCGCCCTGAAGGCGAAGGTTCAACTGTCGCAATTCCTGCATCACTGCGGTTTTGGCCTCGACAAGGTAGAGCAGTTCCATCGCCAGATCGGTGACTGCAAAATCGGCATCCGTCAGACCAAAAGCTGAAACCGCATCCATCACACTGATGCCGAACGACAGATTTATCAAAACGCCGGCTTCACCGGGCAGGGCCTGGGCAATACCACGCAATTGCTGCGCATCGCATTCCCTTGCGACGACTGAAAACCGCTCCCCGGTATGCGCGTTCAAATCTTCCATCTTCACGACACCACCCGGACGACGCACTTCGAACAGATCAAAAAAGGCGTTGCCCAGCACTGACCGTGTTCCGAATACCTTGGCCAGGGTCGGCCCGACAGATACGACACTGCCATCGGCCGAAAGACATAGGTGCATCGGCATGAGCCGGCACAAGGCGGCGGCGCCCAACGCAATCTCGTTCATGGCGATGGTTTTTTGTTTCATCCGCCGATCCTGGCGGACAGATCAAAGCGCCGTCCTTCTGCAAAGCGGGCCTCGAGCAATTGGATGGAGATCATTTCTCCCGTCGGGCCACTTCCCAGATAGTCCAGCAGAACCAACGCGCCGTAGTCATCAGCCATGGACCGCAGCAAACCCATCAGGACATGGGCGATACCCTGAACCCGAAAACGGCAGAGCAGCGTAAAATTATCCGGGCTGGTCTCTGTCAGTTGCAGCTCCGGCAGATCGAGGTCCGGCAGGGCAAGCTGCCCCCTGCCCCGCATATCATCCAGTGAATGCAGGAAATCACGAAACGTGACTCCGCCAAAGCGCAAAAGACGGCGCACCGCCTCAAGGTTGCGGTTGGCGACGAGGTAGGTGCCGAGGTCTTCCAGCAACGCGTCTCGCGGACGCTCAAGTACCGCGACAGCGGCCCGCAGAACAGCATCGGTCTGGTCCGGGGGATAGGTCAGCATGGGTTCGAAATTGTCAAAACCGAGCCCCGCCCCGAGTGCGATCCCGCGCCAGCGATCTGCCCCGTAGGTATCGCGCAGGAAGCATTGAATTGACCGGTTGATAAGACCATGCATGGTCTGAATCCTCTGTAGACTCAGGAGAGATTAGGCCCTTTCGGTTAACAAAAAGCCAACGCCCGACTATTGCCCGATGATCAGATCGACTCCGTCAACCCGCAAGCTGTTTCGGGGAACGGGCCGCAACTGGAACGCGCCGTCGAGGATGGCGCGAAGGGTTTTCTGGCTGATCTTTGATATCGCCTTGTTCGTGGACAGGGCCGAGGCCCCGCGAATTCTGAGTATTCCACGATCTGTCGTCAGTCCCGTCAGAGTCATCCAACCGTCCTCCTGCATCAAAAACAAGATGCCTTCCTGTCCCGGCGCATCCGTCCAGAAATCTGCCGCGACCAGAAGACAGCCAGGTTGCCCGCCCGACAAAACGGCCTGACAGGCCGCCACCGCCCCCGCAAGCTGCCACTCCGGCAGATCACGCACAACCGAATCGCGAAACGCTCCTTCGGTATCCGGCACGACGGGCAGCAAGGCACCCAGCCTGGCGCGCAGGTCTTGCGACGGCAGGTCCGGGCCAGATTGGGCCAGTCGTCGCGCCAGGTCCTCAAACCCTTGCTGTCCTGCCTTTTCGCGCAGCAGCGCCAGCGCCCGCTCTCCCGCTGCCCCCCAATTGGCAAGTGCGCGCGTATCCAGTCGGGCGGCGGGCGTTTTTCCGCCTTCAAATCTTGCGAGCTGACTGCGCGCCGAAATGGCCTGTGGGTTCAAAACGGACAGCCATGCCGCCGCAAACCCGATAAACACCAGCGCCATCGTGATGTTGCCAGTGCGGATACGGGCCTTCCAGGTTTTCGGAGCCAGAATTGCGCCGAGGTAAATAACGCCGTAACCTGACGCCACAAGGGCCGCGAGGGCCGCAAAAATCCGCAACGGCGTCAAGCCATACTGATCGACGCGCAGCCACACGGCCCAGCCCGCAAGCAAGGCGAAAGCCAGCATCGATGCGGCCATCGCCCGCGTGGCGACAGACATCAGACGCCCCGGCACAGCATCTTCATCGTTTTGGTCCACGGCCACAGAAACGAGTGTCACCGCAGCTGCGACAATCGCCAACAACACAGCCGCGACGGACAAGCCGCCAAACAGACCCGACAAGCCCCGGATCGGCAAGGCGACCAGAAATACCCCCATCACAACCAGCACAAAAGGCAGCAAAAGCCGCAAAAGGCGCAACAGAAGATATGGCGAGATCAGATCAGAAAGCTCTGTCACCACTGCAAGGCCAAGGCCAAGAATAGCACCGGTCACGACCCAAGGCACGGGATCAAGGGTCAGGAAATCCTTGACGAATGTCAGACCCAGAATGTTGAACAACGCATCTGACAACAAGATCAGCCCCCAGACGACGCCGGTAAACAGCCCCGCCGCGGCATAGCGCACCGCGATCCCCCAGCTTTCGGCGAACAGGACCGGGTAGTCGCGCCATCCTGGCCCGTCCGCGGCAATGAGAAAGGGCAGCGGGATGGCCGCGAGGATCATCGCGGCAAAAACCGGCATTGGCGAATAGAACATCTGCTCGACCGAACCAAAGCGAAAGCTTGTCCACACCATCAGCGCCGCGACGATCGCGCCAACGACAGCGGCCCCGACCGCGGCTTTCAACAGCCGTCGCGGCCCCGCCATCGCAAGCAACGCAAAGAAAAACACAGCGCCAAAGCTGGCAAGTGCCAGGGCCATACGCTCTTGCAGCAGGTTCCGGCGGACAATTTCGGACAGCGCATAAAGGCATAGCCCAGCAACAGCCCCGAGCCCTGACATGGCAATGCGTTGAATCAAGCTCCGGTCCATACCACACACGCCCCCGATGGTTTCAGATATTGCCAGCGTAGCGCAGCACAGCGCCGGGCACTACTGCAGCGGCAACTATTCCGGCAACAACTGCGGGTCAGAAATCAGTCGGTGCACCACCTTCCTGTTTGCGCCGGGCGACAAAGCGGGTCAGATCTTCCAGATGGTCACCGTTCATCGCTGGCGGTTCGAACTCGGCGAGTATCTGCTTGTAGATCCGGTGCGCGCGCTCGGCAGTCCAGACCGCGCCATCCTGTTCCCAGGCCTCGAAGTTGCGCCAATCCGAGGCGATGGGCGCATAAAAGGCGTGCTGATAGCGGTCCCGGGTATGCTGGCAGCCGAAATAATGCCCGCCGGGGCCGACCTCCTTGATCGCGTCAAACGCCAGATCCTCTTCGGTGGTGGCATAGGTCGCGGCCTCAAAATAGCGCTGGATCATTTGCAGCACTTCGCAATCCATCACAAATTTCTCGGGGCTGGCGATCAGCCCGCCTTCCAGCCAGCCCGCAGCGTGATAAACCATGTTGGTGCCCGATTGCACCGACGCCCACAGGCTGTTCGATGTTTCCCACATTGCCTGCCCGTCCGGTACGTTGGCGGCACAGACCCCGGACGAGCGTAGCGGAAGCTTGTAGAACCGCGCCATCTGCCCCGTCATCTGCGTTGCCCGCATATATTCAGGGGTACCGAAGGCCGGAGCGCCAGATTTCATGTCGACGTTGGAGGTAAAGGTGCCGATGCCGACCGGGCAGCCAGGATTGATATATTGCAGCAATGCGATCGCGGCGAGGCCTTCGGCAATACTCAGCGCCACGGCACCCGACAGCGTTACCGGCGCCATGGCCCCGGCGAGGGTAAAGGGTGTCACGATCACGGGCTGTCCACGCCGGGCCAGCCGCATCGCGCCGTCGAGCATGGGCAAATCGTGCTTGAGCGGGCTGACGGAGTTGATGTTGGTGTACATCCGCGGTCTTGCGTCAAATTCGGCATGGCTCAACCCGGCGGCAAGCCGCGTCATCTCCATCACATCCTCTACCCGTTCGGCCCCGAGGCTGTAGGCATGCACCACCTTGTCTGTCATCGTCAGTTTTTCAAATAGGCAGTCGAGATGTCGGACAGAGGCGTGAATATCCACCGGCTCTACCGGATAGCCGCCTGCGATATGGATGCAGTTGAAATATTGCGTCAGCTTGATGAATTCCCGGAACGTCTCGAAATCGCCCGAGCGTTTGCCGCGCTCCATATCCCAGGAGTTCGGCGGGGACGAGACGTTGACGAACGACATATGACGCCCGCCGATCACCAGGGCGCGGTCAGGGTTGCGCGGGGTGAGGGTAAAGCTTGCCGGAGCGTGGCCCAGCATCTCCATCACGAAATCCTCATCCATGCGGACATTGGTGCCATTCGTGCGGCAACCGGCTTGTTGCAGAATGGCCACCGCATCGGGGTTCAGGAATTCAATCCCGAGGTCCGAGAGGATGCGCATCGCCGTGCTGTGGATCGCCCGGACGCCGGCCTC
>TARA_R110002110_G_scaffold413822_1_pt1 | contig 22138 bp, 15 predicted proteins | sample TARA_R110002110 | Tara Oceans TARA_R110002110 (sample SAMEA4397330) | marine metagenome | biome: Polar Biome; feature: [SRF] surface water layer (ENVO:00010504); material: water (ENVO:00002006), including particulate matter (ENVO:01000060) such as... | depth 5 m
TGGGAGGGGAACACTACGTTTCCACACGATTCGGGGAGGACCCGCATATATACAGTATATAGGTGCCGTTGTGGCCATTCGCCAGCCCTCCCAAACCCGCCGCGGGCGCGGCGCCACCTTTGATCCCCACAATCGCTTCGCTGCCGTGGTCAGCGAAACCGTGGATGATGGCTGGTGGCGGGATGAGGTCCCGGAGCGGATTGCCACGGAAGTCCGGGATGAGTCTGCGAAAAGTGCGCTCAGCTGGAACAGGTCCCCGGATCTGGGCTTCGACCGCTCCATCAACCCCTATCGCGGCTGCGAGCACGGCTGCGTCTATTGTTATGCGCGGCCCAGTCATGCCTTTTGGGATCTGTCCCCGGGCCTGGATTTCGAGACCCGTCTCATTGCCCGCACTGGCCTGCTGGAACAGCTCCGGGCAGAACTGTGCAAGCCTGCGTACCAGTGCCGCCCGATCAACCTGTCCGGGAATACAGACTGTTATCAGCCACTGGAGGCGCAACGCGGTAGCACCCGCGCGTTGCTGGAGTTGCTTCGTGACAGCCGCCATCCGGTGACAATCGTTACCAAGAGCGCGCTGATCCTCAGGGACACGGCGCTGCTGGCAGACATGGCCCGCGAGCGGCTGCTGCACGTGTTCATCAGCGTGACCACACTGGATGACGAGCTCAAGCGCTGCCTGGAGCCGCGCACCGCCTCACCCGCCGCGCGGCTGCGGGTCATTCGCGAATTGAGCGCGGCCGGGATTCCGGTGGGGGTGCTGGCATCGCCGATGATCCCGGGTCTCAACGACCGGGAACTGGAAGCGATTCTGGAGGCATCCCGGGATGCTGGCGCGGTCATGGCCAACTGGATGCTGCTGCGCCTGCCGCTGGAGGTGGCGCCACTGTTTGAGGACTGGCTGCAGGCGCACTATCCGCAGCGGGCGGCCAAGGTGATGAGTCTTGTCCGCCAGTGCCGCGGCGGTGCAGATTATGATGCCCGCTTCGGCCACCGCATGCGCGGCGAGGGTGTGTTTGCACAACTGCTGGCCCGGCGCTTTCAACAGGCCAGCAAGCGCCTGGGCTTGAACTCACGGCGCTACGATGAACTCGACTGCAGCCGGTTCCGGCCACCGCGGGCCCAGGGCGACCTGTTTGCCAGTGCCTGAATCCTTCCGCTACCCGCTCAGTCGTCTGCTCGCAGCATCAGCCAGACCAGCCCGTTCTGCAGACCCTACGTCAGGCAGAAGAATGCCGCGAAGCCAGCGAGGCCGATTTTCAGGTACCGCATGAACTCATCCCCCATTATTATGGTTCTCCTACACTAGCATGGCATTACATTGTTGCGACAGGAGTCTCCCGTGCACCATCCCTTTGCTGACCACATGAAATTGCAGATGCTCCGTCAGGAGCACGGCTACAGTAAATGCCAGATCGAGGTGGAGGCTGACCTGCACCATAACCCGCATGCGGTGGTTCACGGCGCCGTGTTATACGCGCTGGCGGATACCGGCATGGGCGCAGCCCTGTACCCGACGCTGGAGGATGGCCAGACCTGTGCCACCATTGAAATCAAGATGAACTACTTCCGGCCGGTGCTGGCGGGTACCGTGGTGTGCGAGACCACGTTGCTCAATCGCGGGCGTTCGGTCGCCAACCTGGATGCACGGCTGTTGTGCGACAACAAGCTGGTGGCCCAGGCCAACGGCAACTACGCGATTATCCGGCGCTAGTCTCGGCGGCGGGCGCTCGCGATCAGAGTCCGGCTTGTCGTGCCACGTTGTCTGGAAGTGTTCTGGCATTTTCTGCTGTTGGGCTGCGTCAGCTTTGGGGGCCCCGCGGCCCATATCGGTTATTTCCAGCAGGCCTTTGTCCAGCGTCTGCGCTGGCTGGACGACGCGGCTTATGCGCGCCTGGTGGCCCTGAGCCAGTTCCTGCCGGGGCCCAGCTCCAGTCAGGTCGGCTTCGCCATCGGCTATCGCCGCGCCGGAGTGCCCGGGGCCATGGCGGCCTTCGCCGGATTTACCCTGCCGTCCTTCCTGCTGATGCTGGGCGTTGCGGTATGGTCGGCGACCGCTGCTGACAGCGGTGTGCTGGATGGCCTGGTCCGCGGGCTCAAGTTGCTCGCCGTGGTGGTGGTGGCCGAGGCGGTTCGCAGCATGGCCTTGGCTTTCTGCCGTGACGCCACCACCACGGTCATCGCCGGGTTGACCGCGGCGCTGTTGCTGCTGGTGTTGTCACCCTGGGCGCAGTATGTCGCCCTGTCGCTGGCCGCGGTGGCGGGCTGGGCGTTCCTGCCCCGGCAGGGCGCCGGCGCGGCGTCGCAGGCGCCCACCAGGGCCGGGGTGCGCTGGCTGCCGCTGGGCCTGTTTGTCCTGCTGTTGTTCGGTCTGCCACTGTTTGCCCTTGGTGAACCGGTCTGGGGCCTGTTCAGTCAGTTCTACAGCAGTGGCAGCATGGTATTTGGTGGTGGCCATGTAGTCTTGCCCCTGTTGCAGCAGCACCTGGGCGAGGCGGTCAGTGAAGACCGTTTCCTGCTCGGCTATGCCGCCGCCCAGGCGGTGCCCGGGCCGATGTTTTCGCTGGCGGCATTTCTCGGTGCCGATCTGCTGCCAGCGACACCTGTGAGTGGCGCCCTGCTTGCGACCGCGGGAATTTTCCTGCCCGGCTTCCTGCTGGTGCTGGCCCTGCAATCGGTCTGGGAGGCGCTGGCGGCGCGGCCGCGGGTCATGGGGCTGGTGGCTGGCGTGAATGCCGCAGTCGTGGGCCTGTTGCTTGCGGCCTGGGTAAACCCGGTGGCGTTGGCGGCAATCAACGGCTGGCTTGATGCTCTACTCGCGCTGCTGGGCTGGATAGTGCTGTTTCGCTGGCGGCCGCCGATTCTCGTATTGGTGGCGGGTTTCGCCGGAGTGGGTGTTGCGCTGAATTTTTGAGATCGGACCCGCGAGATTGGATTGGTCAATAGTCGCGAAGCCGCTACACTAGAGAGCGTAGCGGCCACTGGTTCAGGGGCTTCGCATTGTTCTCTAGACGCTTTACAGGAAAATATCCATGTCCAATGAAGGTTACCACGAGCCCATTGCCGAGCTCAGCGACGAAACCCGCGACATGCACCGCGCCATCGTATCCCTGATGGAAGAGCTGGAGGCCGTGGACTGGTACAACCAGCGCATGGACGCCTGCAAGGATCCGGAGCTGAAAGCCATCCTCCGGCATAATCGCGACGAGGAAAAGGAACACGCGGCCATGGTGCTGGAGTGGATTCGCCGTCGCGATCCGGTACTCGACAAGGAAATGAAAGATTACCTGTTCTCCGACAAGACCATCGCCCACGAGTAGCGCTCCAGTGCGCGCCTTCGCGCTGGGTCTATTGCTGCTGCTGGGCGGCTGCCAGGGGACTCCGCCGGGGGTGGAGCCGGTGGGGAACTTCGATGCCCAGCGCTACCTTGGTACCTGGTACGAGATCGCCCGTCTCGACCATGCGTTTGAGCGGGGCCTTGATGGCGTTACCGCCACCTACAGCCTGAATGACGATGGCAGTATCCGGGTGCTGAACCGCGGCTATCGGGCCGAAAAATCCGAGTGGGCCGAGGCTGAAGGTGTGGCTCGTTTTGTGGACGACGATAGCACCGGTCACCTTAAAGTGTCTTTCTTTGGACCGTTCTACGCCTCGTATGTGGTGTTCGAACTGGACCGGAATTACGACTATGCCTTTGTCTCCGGCTTCAACAACAACTATCTGTGGTTGCTGGCGCGCACACCGGAGGTCAGCACCGAACTAAAGGAGCGTTTCCTGCGGCGGGCGGACGAGCTGGGTTTTGCAGTGGACGAACTGCTGTTTGTTGACCAGAGCCGGAATCTCGCACCCTAGCGCGGATGCCGGCTCCTGGTTCCTGCCAGGAATCCTGCCCAGGCGGGGGTGATTACATGGACACGCCCATCAACTGCCATTCGCCGTCCTGGTTGTCTTTTTCTGTATAGCGATACTTGACCTTGGCACCATCCGGTGCGTTTTCGATCATCGCGTTCTTGGGTTCCTTGAACTCGACCCGGTTGCGACGGTTCAGGTTGCACTCGCTGCCTTTCTCCGCGCGGTTCGCGGAGTGGAAGGCGACATAGACATCGCGACCCATCTGTTCGGCTTTTTTCTTGTCCACGGTGCCCTCCAGGATACAATCCTGGGTTACTTCCGCCAGGGCGCCAGTGGCGAACAGGGGCAGGGTGGTCAGTAGCAGTGCTTTCATCATGGTTTTCATGGTGTACCTCCAGTCTGGCGTCTCGCGACGCTGATCTTTCCGGGCTGGCATCCCCGCGTGGAGGTGCCGGCCTCTTGTCTGAAACCATCATAGGGGCATTGGCGGCGATTAATCTATCGCTGCAATGTAACTGTCACAATAAGTTCACAATTGTAGTGTATGGCAGTCCCGGCTCAGGCAAACAGGCCGTGGACATACCACTGCCGCCGCAGGCGGTCGTGGAACAGCCAGTAATACTGCCCCCTGGAACCCCGGGCGATGTAGTAATCGCGGCTGACCGGTTCCTGCCACCAGTTGTCCTCGATGCGCTCTGGCCCGGCGACCAGCTGCAGCGGGCCCTGCCAGTGCAGCAGCCCCTGCTGCTGGCGGACAGGCTGTGGCTCCGGCAGCAACCAGAACGGGCGCTGGCCGCAGGGTTGGCCGGAGGGTTGGCCGGAGGGCGCGCGTGCCGTGGCTTCGCTGCTGACCTGCAGGGCCAGTTCCGGCAGATGCTCATCCCGGCAGCCGATGTTGAGGATGGCCTGCAAGCCCAGACGGTTGCGCAGACGGTCCAGCAGGGCCTGCATGGGTTCGCGCTGGTTGTGGGGGCTGAACAGATCGATACTGGCGCTGCGCCCCGTCAGCAACTGGTGGCATTCCAGCGTCAGACCCTCAATACCCGTGCGTAATTGCAGGCGGTCCAGCTGCAGCTGGGTGAGCTGGTACCAGTTTTCCCAGTCGCTGTGGCGGCTGCTGCTGCGCACCTGCAGGCACTGGGTCTGGCGGTCAACCGCCAGCAGCTGCCACTCGATCTCCTCTGTTTGCAGCTGGGTCTGACGCAAAAACCCGCACAGGGCCTGCAATAATTGCTGCACGGCGGGCCGCAATTCCGCGGTTGTCTTGACCTCATAACCAAACCAGTGTTGATCGCTGAAGTGGCCAGGGGGGCGATAATCCGGCTGCAGATCGGTTTCCCGCCCCAGCATCTGCCGCAGCCAGTGGATCATGGCTTTGCCGCAGCGCCGGCCGAGCGCGGCTTCGGGCAGTGCCAGCAGGTCTCCCAGCTGCTGCAGTCCGGCCCGATGCAGGGCGGCAACCTCGTTCGGGAAGTCGTCCAGCAGGCTCAGCGGCAGGGTATTCAGCTGCTCCTGCCAGCCCTCGGTGCCGCCGGTTGCCAGCCCCTCGGTGCCGAAGGACAGTAGCCACGCTGCCTTGGGGGTCGGTGCCAGGCCAGCCTCTACCCGGTAGCCGCGCAACTGAATGCCACGGTGTACTGTTTGCAGCAGCGCCTCCAGGCCGTGGAACAGGGCCAGGCAGCCACCGACTTCCAGCTGCAGGCTGTCTCCGCGCCAGGGATGCAGGGCAGGGGTGATGCCGTAGGCCCAGCAGCACAGCTGTTGCAGGCAGCGCTGCTCGGCATCCTGGTCTCGTGTCAGCAACAGCAGCGGTTCGCCGCCAGCGAGAGCGCGCACGGTGGCTGCCGCCATGCCCTCGCGAACCCCCAGGCTGGCAGCGCAGTCATTGGCCCGCAGTACCCGCTGCCGGGCCAGTACCACTATCGGCTGCGTCTCGCTCAGCGTCTGGCACTGCAGGGGCAGTTGCGGAAATCGCAGGCACAGCCAGAGGCTCACTGCCCGCACTCCGGCCGCTTGTCGGCGGCGGGCATTTTCCCCAGTTTGGCATAAATACTGTACATACATACAGTATCAGAGGTCGGGTCGCTATTGTCCAGCGCTGACGGTCGATTGGCAATCGGGGCAGAAGTGCGTCATCATGCGCGCCGGTTCGGCCATTAAAAATGGCCAAATGATATGAAATGTCTCTAAATGAGGTAAAAATGTCGCTAATTAAATACAAGCTGGCTTTGCTGCCCCTGGCGCTCGCTACCACGCTTGCCGCCTGCTCCCGTGATGAGGTCCCCGCCGACCAGCCCGGGCCCAGCGCCACCGAAGCTACCGAAGTTGTATCCGAGGCCGTGGCGGATAGTGCGGTCACCGCCGCTTTCCGCACCTTCCTGGAAGAAAACTACGCCGTGGACATGGCGCGGTATCCCTATACCGCCAGCTCCCGCGGTATCAAGCTGAACCACGACCAGTGGGACTCGGTTGCCGAGGAATTCCAGGAGGAGACCCGCGAAATCAACGAGGCCCGCCTGCAGCAGCTGACGGAGTTCGACCGTGGGGCGCTGGCACCCGCCGACCAGCTCTCTTACGACCTCTACCAGCTCGATCTGGAGCGGCGCCTCGCCAGCGATGAGTTTCGCCACCATAAATTCGTCATTCACCAGTTCCGGGGCCCGCACACCCAGGCTGCCAGCAATCTGGTCAATATCCACCGGGTGCGTGATCTCGCCGATGCCGAGGCCTATATCGGCCGCCTGAACAATATCGGCCCCTGGTTCGACCAGGTGATTGAGCAGATGGAGATCCGCACCGAGAAGGACCTGCTACTGGCGGATTGGCAGTACCCGCAGATGCTGGAGTCGGCGCGCAATGTCATCCGCGGGGTGCCTTTTGCTGCCGAGGGTGAGGACTCTACCCTGTGGGAGGATTTCCAGGGCAAGGTCGAAGCTCTGGATATAGACGCCGATACCCGTGACCGGCTGCTGACCGAGGCCCGCCAGGCACTGGTCGAGGTCGTGGAGCCAGCCTACGAACGCCTGATTGCCGCCATCGAAGAACAGGCCGAACAGGCCACCGAAGCCGATGGCGTCTGGAAATTCGCCGATGGCGATGACTTCTATGCCGAACGTCTGCGCTGGTTCACCACCACCGATCTGACCGCGGATGAGATCCATAACATCGGCCTGCGGGAGGTGGAGCGTATTCACGGCGCCATGCGCGCAATCATGGAAGCCGTGGAGTTCGAGGGCGACCTGGCCGGGTTCTTCGAATTCATGCGCACGGATCCCCGGTTCTATTACCCCAACACCGATGAGGGGCGCGCCGCCTACCTCGCCGATGCGAGGGCGGCCATCGATGCCATGCGCCTGCGCCTGCCGGAGCAGTTTGGCCTGTTGCCGGAAGCGGAGATGATCGTCAAGCGTGTGGAACCTTTCCGCGAGCGCTCGGCCGGCAAGGCATTTTACAACGCACCACCTGCGGACGGCTCCCGCCCCGGTATCTACTACGCCAATCTGTACGACATGAGCAGCATGCCCACCTATCAGCTGGAGGCCCTGGCCTACCATGAGGGGGTCCCCGGCCATCACATGCAGCGGGCGATTTCCATTGAGCTTGAGGGTCTGCCCGAGTTCCAGCGCTACGCCAGCTTTACCGCCTTCACCGAAGGCTGGGGGCTGTATACGGAGGAGCTGGCCAAGGACATGGACATGTACTCCGACGAGTGGTCCGACTTCGGTCGCCTGGCCATGGAGCTGTGGCGTGCCTGCCGCCTGGTGGTGGACACCGGCCTGCACAGCAAGCGCTGGACCCGGGAACAGGCCATCGATTACCTGGTAGAAAACACGCCCAATTCACGGACCGACGCGACCAAGGCCATTGAGCGCTATATCGCCATGCCCGGGCAGGCTACCGCCTACCTGATCGGCAAGCTGAAGATCATGGAGTTGCGGGAGCGCGCCCGGACCGAGCTGGGCGAGCAGTTTGATGTCCGCGCCTTCCACGATGAAGTGCTGAAGCACGGCCCGGTGCCGCTGTCTATCCTCGAAGACAACATCGACCGGATGATTGCCGATACCCTGGCGGCCAGGGGCTGACCAGGGGGCCCAGTTCTGCGCGTCATGAGGCCAGGGTGCTTACAAAGACGCAAATGAACTGGGCGTTCATTTTCTTGCAAAGGGTGAAGTGACAAGTTGACGGAACATTATCGCCAGCTTGTCTAGATTAGCTCGATCTTTTTCGCCCGCGAAATGGCGCCCGTGCGGTTTCGGGCTCCGAGTTTGGTATAAAGATTATGCAGGTGCCATTTGACCGTCTGCTCCGAGATGAACAGAAGGCCTGCGAGTTCACAATTGGAGTGACCGTCTTCTATTAGCTGTAGAATCTGGCGCTCGCGCCGTGTCAGTTTTTCCGGTTTCTCCTGTTGCTTCGTGTCTCCTGCAGTCTTTACGCCGGTGTTCAAAGCGGGGGGTGGCAGGCCGGTCTCGCCCTGCGGTTGGATCGCGGCTTTCAGGTTTTCAAGGTACTCGAAAGAAAGCCCCAGCGGTTCGACATCTTCAATCGCCAAACGCTGGTTGATTATCTTCGCAAGAATTTCGTGCACCTCTGGGCCTTCGTCGACGAATGCCCGTATGAACCCTTCTGGTGCCGCGAGCCCCAGTGCACTATCCATTTCCCGCTGTGCCTCAAGCGTCTTGCCCGACAGCCACAGCACTTTCGACTTCAGAATATGCAGCTCGATCAGGCGTGAGTTGCGGTCCTGCTTTTTGGCACGATGAATGAGGTCGTTGAGAATGGAAAGCGAGCGTTCTCGAGATTTCGTCATGAGGACGCGCGTTTTTATTACTTGCTTCAACTCCTGGGTATCTTCGCGGTTGCTTTCAAGCACATGCGTACTGGAGGACAGGAAGCCCTTTCTTTCGGCAAGCGCTTTGGCTGCCGAAGTGCGACCTGCTCGCAGATTCAAGATTATTTGCTCGCCAAGCATCGTCGCCGACAATCGTAACAGTTCGGAGCGATACCCCAGACGCTCACCTTCTCGCAGGGTATCCAGAGCGGCGTCGATGTGGCCGTCCAGGGCCTGAAGACGTGCTTGTGTTCTGTATCCGGCAATAGCTACTTCCACCGTCCCGTGGTTGTTCAGGAATGGCCGCGCTTCGGTAAGATATTTGTCGGCCTCTGATATTCTGTTCGCCTCATACAATGCTTCCGCCATGAAGATGGACAAAAGTGATATCATGAACGACCCTGACGCACCGCAGGATTCCGCGATGTAATCGAGCCCTTCCTTGTAAGTTTCGATAGCTTCATGGAGATGCCCCTGGCGCAGTGCTATCATCCCCAAGCTCGCGAAGTTCCAGGCGATTGCATAGTAGTTGCCGGCTAGTTCACAGGCGCGGCGTGCCTCAAGATACTTCCTTCTGCCAAAATTGAATTCGAAAGTATTGACAGTAGAGTACACAAGCGCGGTGGCCACTGCCGCCGTGTCGATGGTGTCTCCATCAGGCCAGTCCTCCAGCCATTTGGCGCAAAGTTTGCGGCTGACCTCGTAGCGGTCCTGAACTGTTGTGGAAATGGCACGATTCATCTCAACAGATGCCCTGATCGTGTTGGCTTTGGCTGCACCGCCTTTGCTTTCTTCGAGGTCCAGTGCTGCGGCATATTCCTCGAGGCTATCTAGCTGATCGTTCATTTCCTGCCATCGCCTGCAAAACGTGAGGCCCCAGGCGTTGGCAATCTGAACATCAGGTAGCTTGGCGACGATTTCCGATGGCAGACGTTTCACCCACTCAAGAACCGTATGCATTTCCCCGCGTCGAAGGGACAGGTCAAGCGCCTTCTCTGCGATGATGGAGGCGGCCAGATCAATATCACCAGCCCGAAAGGCATAGTCGACTGCCTCGATATCGTAGCCTTTCTTCTGTGACCACAGGCTGGCCTTGCGTAACAGTGGCTTTATGCTGTCGCCGTCCTCGGCCTCCAGTCGCGACTGCAAAAAGTCACTGAACAACTGGTGGTACCGATACCAGTTCCGATCCCGGTCGAGTGAGAGAAAGAAAAGATTCTCTGTCTCAATCCGTTCAAGCAGAGTCTGGCTGTGTTCGTAGCCGGTTAGTTCCCGGCACAATCCGGCAGTCAAACGATTGAGAATGGAGGTCTTGAGCAGAAAATCCCTTACATCTGCAGGCTGTCTATCGAGAACCATTTCGCCAAGGTAATCTGTGATATCCCTGTCAGTTCCGGAAAAATCTTCCACAAACTGTATGGGGTTGCTGGCATCCTTGAGCGCCAGTGCCGCCAGTTGCAGCCCGGCGATCCACCCTTCGGCTCTCTCGCGCAATGCCTTGATTTGTGCGTCTTCGATTCCGATGCCCTTGATTTCACGCAGGAAATCGCGCACCTCCTCGGTGTTAAAGCTCAGGTCCTCGGCAGATATTTCCACCAACTGATTATTGACCTTGAGTTGCGTGAACGGCAACGACGAGCGGTAACGGCCGGCAATAACGAACGAAACGCCGGAAGGCGCCTCGCGAACCAGGCGAGTGACGATTTCATGCACATCCCTGGAACTGATGAAATGGTAGTCGTCAAGGAACAGGACGAAATTCGAATCATCCTCCACAAAACGCTTGTTCAACTCGGCAAGCAATGGATCGATCCCTACCGGGCCGCTGGAAAGAAACGCAGACGTAGCCTCGAAATCACGGCGCGGCAGGATGCTGCCGAGTGCTGCTGACAGGTAATCAAGAAATCGCATGGGGTCATCGTCCGCAGGATCAAGGCTGATCCAGCCGCTCTCCACGCGCTTGCCGGACAACTGCTCCCGCCACTGGGATAGCACGGTGGTTTTCCCATAGCCGGCTGGAGCCTCAACCGCTACAACGCGATAATCTTCTGATAGCAGCAGGTCAAGCTTTTCCCATAGCCTCTTGCGAATGACGGTTGCATGTTTGTCGTGACGGTGATCAAGCTTGGTAGCAATTAATAGCGTCGCTGGGTGCTCCGTTTTAATAGTCTGCGCCATGTGCGAACACGCTCCATGCCTCTCATTTGATTCTATTGTTATGTGAAACGCCCAGTTTTCGCGTTTTGATAAGACTATACCCACTTTCCGGTAAAAAAACCCAACTTTCGTTGGGGGATTGGTCGACGGCTCGCCCCTAGTGTTTGACCCGTGCCCCACGCACTTCAAGCGGCCAAAGCGTCATCGAAAGAAAAATAATCGACAGGGCTAGTCGGTCAAGCACCAGGACCGCTGCCGGCAGGGAAAATATAAGATGAGAGAGCGGTGCGCTCCACTACTAAACAGATTCGTATCCTGGCTGTGTCTGGCAATGCTGGCTCCCCTGTTGATTGGGTCCGGGGTCGCATTGTCTGCGGATGCGCCATCATCGGTTGGGTCCAAGGTACCCTTCTTCCGGCCGATTCCTGACGACCTGTTCGGAGTCTCGTTTGTGAATCAATTGCATGGGTGGGTTAGCGGATACCATGGATCCGTGCTCAAAACCAGTGACGGCGGAGGTACCTGGTCCTATCAGGAAATGGGTGCAGATCAACTGATCCGCCGCATTCGGTTTGTTAACGAAAAACAAGGGTGGGCGGTTGGCCATCGCGGTTCCGTTTACAGGTCGAGCGACGGCGGAGCCAAGTGGAACGAGCGGACGCTGGAGCGAGGATTGTATCTGCGTTCGCTCGATTTTGTCTCCCCTGAGGTGGGCTGGGTAGTAGGTCACGAAGCTTCGATATTCTCAACTCGCGATGGAGGTGATACATGGGCCCGGCAGTCGCTGTTGAATTTCAAGGGTAGGGACTTGCCGCGCCTGAGCGGCATTGCTGCGGTAACCGAACAAACAGCTGTGGCAGTGGGAGAATTCGGTACAGTTGCAGTTACTCACGATGGAGGCTCAACCTGGAGGGTTATGGCTTCCGTGACGACCTCCACACTGACTGCCGTGGCTGCTACGCAGAACTACTTTGTCGCGGTTGGGCTGGACGGTGCCGCGCTTACGGGGACTCTTGTTCCACCCCACACAGAGGAGTTGCGCGTACTCCCCACGAACACCAAAGAACATCTCTTCGATATTGGCTTCAACGATCGGGGTCAGGGTATTGCTGTTGGGCGAGCGGTCGCGCTGGAGGTCAATGGCACTGAGTTCAAGCCAGTGCCTGTTGCGACTCCGTTCGATCGTCGCAGCACCTGGCTTGGCGGGGTAGCCATCCTCCCGGACGGCACGGTCTATGCCGTTGGAAACAGCGGACATATATTGCGCCGGGCACCTGCATCGGGCCAATTCTCTGTCATCTACCAAACTGCTGCCAGTGGTCTCTATTCGGGGGAGCTTTCCAATGATTAATACGATTTCCCACGGCGTAACGAAGCACCCGATTCTCATCCTTCTCTTCACCTTGACGGTCACTGTTCTAGCCGCGTTTTATGCCATATCTGGTCTGTCTGTGCAGGTTGTTCTCGAGGAAATGCTGCCTGTCCACAGGAGCAATATACAGCTCTACAGCAAGTTCAGTGAGCAGTTTGGCGGCACCAACACGACTCTGATCACCGTGGAAAATACCACTGGTGACATATATAACGCCGAGTTCCTGGAGAAATATCGCAGAATTTCCAACGAAATATATTTCCATCCTTCAGCCATCCGGCATCTGGTGCAGTCGCTGTCATTACGCAAGACCAAGGCAGTTTCTGGCTCGGGTGGGATGGTAGAGATCAATTCCCTGATGTGGCCGGAGCTTCCCGAGTCCGCGCGCGAGATGGATGAGTTCAGAACGGCAGTTCGCACACAGTTCCGTGGATTTCTGGTGGCCGATGATGAGAAATCCGCGGTAATTATCGCCGATTTCAAGGATGACACTGACTACGAGGAGTTGGTCAATTTTCTGGAGAATCTGCGACAGGCAGAAAGCGATTCTTCCACGGAAATCTATATTGCAGGTCGCCCGGTGCTACTTGGAATTATTTACCAGGCGCTTGGTGATATCGTTCTGGTGCTTGGCTTGTCAGTGCTGTTGATCGCAGCGATTCTCTACCTCTACTTCCACTCCTTGATTGGGGTCCTCGTGCCCCTGGCAACTGCCAGCACGGTGATGCTCTGGGGCGCAGGTGTTATCGGGTTCATTGGCTACAACCTCGATCCGCTTCTTATTCTTCTGCCTGCGTTCATATTTGCCATAGTGCTGTCGCACAGCATTCAGCTGACCTCGCGGGTCCTGGAAGGATGGCGCGACAGCGGCGATTGGCAGGTCTCGGTCAAACATGGCCTGCGCTGTTTGCTCATACCAAGTACCGCTGCAATCATTACCGATGCCGCTGGCTTCACGGTGCTGACTTTGGTCGGTATACCAAGCATACAGGGCCTCGCAATCATCTGTACGCTCTGGCTTTTGTCCATTGCTCCGGCACTTGTTCTGGCGACTGCAGTATTGACACTGTGTCCGCCGCCGAATCGTTTCCGGATCGGGATACCCGGCATCACCAGTATATGGAATTTCCTCAAGATTGATCGACTGAAGTATTTTTATGTCGCCGGTACTGTCTCGATTTTCGCCTTTGGATTTATGGGTGCGCAGGATCTCACTATCGGTGACGCCAAGGGTAGCGAGATCCTTTGGCCAGACTCCAGATTCAACCAGGATGTAGAAGCGATCAATACGCGCTTCTCGCGTCTCGGCACTGATGTAATGCAGGTCTATATTGAAGGACCTGAAGGAACAATGCTATCGCCAGAAGTCTATCGTCGGGTTGAGGCGCTTGATCGGCATGTCTATCAGTCAGTAGAAGCCGCGCGTCCCGCACAGAGCCTGGTTCCTGTCATTAAAAAAATCAATGAAGTTCTCTATGAGGGGGATCCGTCCTACGCAATCATTCCGGAAACGCCGGAAGAGATAGGCATGAATATCTACATGTTTCGTGCGCGTGGTGAACCCGGAGATTTCGCGGCTTACACGGATTCCGAATGGCAGACAGGCACTGTGTCCTTTTTTCTTGAGGACCATAGCGGTCCTACGGTGAAAGAGGCAAGCGGCGCGGTTCACGACTTCGCTCAATCGATCGACCGCGAAGGGTACTTTCAATACACGGGTGGCCAGATCGGCATTACCGAGGCAATGAATGACGAGATAGCGGACTCGAACCTGACAGTCCTGCTGTCGATCATTGCAGTAATCAGTGTATGCGTGCTGCTCTATTATCGTTCCATAGTTACCGCTGTCGTGCTTGTTTTTGGGTTGGTGACATCAAACTTCCTGACGTATGCCTTCATGGCGAGTCAGGGGATTGGACTCAGCGCCAATACCCTGCCACTGGCGGCTCTAGGCATTGGCCTCGGTGTCGATTACGCCATATACATGGTTGACCGGATTCGTGAGGAATACCACTTTGGTGGAAGTGAGGCCGAAGCTGTTGCGCGCGCTTTCAGGACATCAGGTAGCGCCATAGTGATGACAGCGCTTGCGATGGTTATTCCGCTTCTACCCTGGTGGTTCCTCTCGGTTTTGCGGTTCCAGGCGGAGATGGGCGTTCTTCTCGCCATGGTTCTGATGCTCAACATGGCGAGTGCTCTTGTATTTCTACCGTCTGCCTTTCTGATTCTGAAGCCAAAGTCACTTTTCAGGCGTGAAGAGGTTGACACGGGGCTTGCACATATCGCCGACGAAATTGCTGATGCAGGCCTTTTCGAGACGAACGATCATCGCTCATCGACAGCTGCTGCTTGATTATAATAAGGGGAAAATAATGACAGGATCCGTGGTAAATCGTGTAATACCGTCGCTCTCCGCGATCGTGCTGGCTGTGGCAGCGTCATCGGCCACGGCCAATTCAGTCTATTTTGGCGGGCGTATTCAGCAGGGCTTTTCGTTGGCTTACGGTGGTTCGGACGAAGATGTGGGGCCTTCGAATTTCCTCGCTGAGGTAAAAGCCAATTACAGTCCGAACCGTAGCTGGACCGTCATTGGCGACGTATGGTTGCGAGGCGACCTTTACCCTGACCTTGGGGGAGACCTTCAACGAGCGGGCATACAGGATTTCACGTCGCCGGGGTTTGGCGACCAATTTGGCTTTCGGTTGAATCAGTCCGGCAACGGTCAGTTACCTGTACCCTTTGGGGACGACGCTCATGAGATTCGTTTGTTCGACGATTTCAACGACGAAATGCTACGCGAACTCTCTGCCAGGTATCGCCATCCATCAGGGGCATTCGCGGTCAAGGTTGGAAAGTTCCAGCGTGGTTGGGGCCAATCTGATGGACTGCGCCTGCTTGATGTACTGAACGCCCAGGACCTCAGGGAGCGTCTGGTGCTGCGGGATGCAGACGAGCTGCGTATCCCTGCCTGGATGACCACCCTGGATCTGGATCTGGAGCGGGCCGGGTTGGCGGGCCCGTTCAAGCGGCTCGGATTGCGGCGGCCAAAGCTGGAGTTTGTCTTCACTCCGGAAGTACAGCATTCACGCTTCATAATAAATAACCCAACACCTTCAGATTCAGCATCTGGCGGAATATTCGGCTTTCCATTCCCCAGGCTGATCGACCCCAGAAGCGGGCTGGGCATGCCTTTCATCGGAGCCAACCTGACTGACATTACACCTGACGACTTCAGTGTCAAAGATGCCGAGTTTGCGGTCAGCTTCTCTTTCGAGGCGCTCGATGCCGAATGGTCGATCAAGGGGTTCTATGGTCAGCAGGACTTTCCTGTGGTCACACTTGAGGGTGGAGATCTATTAATTGGTAGCCCCTTGAATGACCCGTCGGGTTCTGCCGCGGTAGTGGAGCTGGACCGGGCGACGATCATCGGTGCCACCCATGGCCCCGGGCAGTATCTGGATTTTCTTAACGGTCTGGCTACGGGTAGCCCGATTCCTTTTTTCCTCGAACCATTTGGCTGTACTGATCCAACGGCTGGAATGCCGAACTGCTCTGTCACCTTCAATTTTGGATTGGACTACGACCGTCGCCAGAAGATGGTCGGAATGAGCTTCACACGCGAGATGCGTGAGCTCGAGCTCGGTCCCAAACGAGTCTCGCCGGTGCTGCGTCTCGAGACTTCCTACGAGTTCGACAAGCCATTTAACGTTAGCCGCGGAATGACACCATTTGGAACCGTGGCCTCAGGTTCTACAGCTCTTGTGCTTGATCCAGCGGCGTCCATTGTCGAGCGTGATCAATGGCAAACCATGATTGGTGTCGACTATTTCCTCTGGTTGCCGTTCTGGAAGGGCCAGCAAAGCTCCATGTTCACAAGTGTGCAGTTTTTCAATATTCACACGGAGAATTCGAGCAATCTAATGCAACAGGCACCTTATGCCTTCGCAGAGGTAAACAACAACCAGAACTTCCTTACGTTTCTATGGAATGCCGATCTTGACGACGGCAAGCTTTTCATTGAAGGCCTGCTGATCAGGGACTTTGACAACCATGGAACAGCCTATCGCCAGCGAGTGGATTTCAACTACTTTGGCGACAATTTTCGCCCGCGCGTCGAGTGGATTCATGTGTCCGGTCGCGATGAGGCAGGTCCGCTTGGCCTGATTACAGATGCCGACATTATCGAAGTTTCACTGACGTATCAGTTTTGACATTACTCACAGCAGCTTGGGAGACAATCATGCGTAAATTGAAATTGAAGGCAACCGTGGTCGCAGTGGGAATCGGCGTAAGCTATCTCGCTGTTCCAGTCCAGGCGGATCCGGTGGCCGATTGGCAAGCTTTCGCCAAGAAAACCGGGGAAACATACCACGCAGAATGGGCGAACATGATCGCTGCGCCGGAGGCCAGGGCACTGTCCAAAGAATGGCGAGACTATCGTGGCTATGATGCTTCCAGCCTGGTTGCAGCGGTTGAGCTTCCGGACGAGTTACAACCGGGTCTGGTCATCAACAAGGACAATATTGATGACTATCCCTGGTTGAGTGAGTACCTGCCCAAGCCGTCTGCCGATCGTATCAGGGATGGGGAGTGGTTTGGCTGGAAGGAGGTAGTGATAGTACCTACCAACCACTACTACATGTCTCGTGGGGTTCTGGAGGAGACGCGGGATTATCATGAGTCCGGCCGCAAGTTTACGGTAAATGAAAAGGGTGAACTTCTCAATGACAAGGGTGAACTTGCTCTTCTCAAGGAAACGGCGATGCCGTTCCCCGATCCCAAGACCGGGCTGGAGCTGGCGTGGCTCTTCATGTCATATGGTATAGGCAACGAAAATCTTTTTCTCAATCCCATTACCTTCGAAGTGTGTGACAGTGACAACAAGCTGGAGCGCACATACACCGCTCACATCTGGTGGCAGAAAATGCACGGCCGGAAACATATCGATCCGCTGACCGATGTGCCTGGTCACAAGGATGTGGTTGAGGCAGGGTCGGTCTATTTTCTCGATCCGTATGACGTGCGCGGGCTGGCCGTTTCTCGACAGCGCTATGCCGAGGCAGATCGAGGCGACGACTTCCGTGCATTCCTGCCCAGTCTCCGGCGAACGCGGATTCTGGCCGGCTCCGATGCGCAGGATCCGATGGCTGCGGGTCTGGAAGTGACCTGGGACGAGTGGCGACAATCATGGGTTAAACCCGATCCGCGGGTATTTGATTACGCAATCGCCGGCGAGGGGTTTGTGCTGGCGCAGCCGCAAGTTGGCCATGCCTACGCTCCTGTCTTCCGGGATGAATCTGGTTGTCAGATAGACCGGATGGAGCTCGAGCTGCGCCCTGTCTGGATTCTCGAAGTGACGGACAAGACCGGGAATTACATGTACTCAAAGCGACGTATGTATGTGGATAAGGAGCTTTATTACGTTGTCTACCAGGAAATGTATGACCAGCGCGGGAATCTCTGGCGTGTGCTGGACGACGCTCGGGACTGGGAGCCTGCCACGGGGCTTGGCATGTGGGAGAACTATGTGATCTGGAATACGATTTCCAAGCGATGGAACTACCTGAATATGGATTCTGATTGGGATAATTACTCTAACGACATCTCCATTCAGTTCGATATTGATGTGCTTCGCGACTACCGATGATGCCTTTGCTGCCAGCGCTGTCCTGCGCAGACGTTCCACAAGTCTTCCGGGTCAGGCTGGCATCAATTCCGAGAGAACCTGATCGAAACCCAACTTTTGATAGGGGTATGGGAAAGTGATTGAGGATAGCGTAGATAAAACGATAGAGGAGTCGTTTCTGTGTTAGCGCAGATGATGCAACGTCCATTAATGATATCAGCGATTATGGAACATGCGCGGAAGTTTCATGGCGAGCGCGAGATTGTCTCCAGAACACCGAGTGGGGAGCTGCATCGCTACAACTACCGTCAGGCTGCCGAGCGGATATACCGACTGGCCGGCGCTCTGCAAGGCATGGGTGTAAAACCGGGAGATCGGATTGCGACACTGGCGTGGAACGACTTCCGCCATTTCGAAATTTACTATGCGGTATCGGGTATCGGAGCCGTCTGTCACACGATTAATCCACGCCTTTCTGATGAGCACCTTCGCTACATCGTCGGACACGCTGAAGATCGACTTCTTTTCGCTGATATTGGCTTCATCGATCGTATCAACGGACTGAGGGAGAACCTGAGTTCGGTTGAAGGATATATCGCTATTTGCGAGCACTCTGATTTTGCGGGCAGTGACGCTGATAGCGAGGGCGATGGCTGGGCGATCTATGAGGACCTTATTGCTGGTGCGGTACCCATTGAGGCGTGGCCGGAGCTGGATGAGAACAGTGCAGCCGCTCTCTGTTACACTTCTGGCACCACAGGTAAACCCAAGGGTGTGCTCTACTCCCATCGCTCCACGGTTCTCCATGCATTGTCCGCGGGCCTCCCTGATGCATTTGGCGTCTCGGCCCGTGAGGTGATTCTGCCGGTTGTACCCATGTTTCACGTTAATGCCTGGGCATTGCCCTATGTGGCTCCAATTACGGGTGCAAGCCTTGTGCTGCCTGGCCGCTTTCTTGACGGCGCCAGCCTCGAGGAGCTCATTAACAGCGAAAACGTCACATTGGCTGCAGGTGTGCCCACAGTGTGGTTGGCGCTACTCGATCACCTTCAGACGTCGGGACGTAGGATCGACAGTATTGAACGTTTGGTGATTGGTGGTTCCGCTGTTCCAGCTTCCATGATCGAGGTCTTCGAAGAAACCTATGGCGCTCGGGTCATTCAGGCATGGGGGATGACAGAGCTGAGTCCACTCGGTGTCGTTTGCTGTTTGAAGCCGGGCATGGAAGGCCGCTCCCGTTCAGAAAGGACCAGTATTCAGTCCAAGCAGGGCCGAGGCATGTTCGGCATCGAACTCAGAATTGTAGACGAACATGGTGGGGAACAATCCTGGAACGGGAAGGACCAGGGCGAACTGATGGTGCGTGGCCCCTGGGTGGCAGACAGTTATTTCAGGGAAGAGTCAGGTACCGCGCTTCGAGACGGTTGGTTCCCGACGGGGGATATCGCCAACATTGATGAGGACGGATTTCTGAAGATCACTGATCGCAAGAAAGACGTTATCAAGTCGGGTGGCGAATGGATTAGCTCCATCGATCTGGAGAACGCCCTGATGCGTCATGCGCATGTAAGCATGGCTGCGGTTATCGGTGTTCCTGATTCGAAATGGGCAGAACGCCCAATTGCTTTCGTAGTTGCCCGATCGGGGGGCAACCTTTCGCGTGAGGATCTGCTGAATCATCTGCAGGATAAGGTGGCGAAATGGTGGCTGCCGGACGAAATCCATTTCGTGCCTGAACTACCGATCGGAGCCACAGGGAAAGTCTTGAAACGAAAACTGCGCGATATGCATGCCTTTAACGTGAATGTGAAACCGACTGTCGAGAGCGTGGAATAGGGCCTGACATTCCTGCGATGAACAGCTGCAGAACAGATGCCGAGAGTTACTGGCAGAAACCTGTAAGTGAGGAAAGACAATGACAAAGTATCTTCGATTTACATTGGTCCACCTGTGGTTGCTGGCCGGCACAATAGGCTTGTTCCTGGGCGGTCCCTGGTTGTGGTTTGGGCTCGCGTTTACCTTGACCCTCTTTGTGTTGGGTGATGCGCTTGCCGGCAAGGACATTTCGGTACCGGAGTACAAGCACACCTGGTTCTTCAATCTAATGCTGTATTCGACCTTGCCATCGCTTCTGTTGATGTTGGCGGGTGTTGCCTGGGCGTTTGGCACGGGCGATCCACTCGGTATCGCGGCACTGGTCGAGCAACACACGGGGTACGATATGATCGCTGCCCGCGAGAGGTCGACCACATTTGATTATATTGGGGCAGTTTTCAATGCCTCGATCCTGATTGTGCTCGCCGGAACCAACGTAGGCCATGAGCTGACTCACCGTACCTGGGATCCGCTTTCACTCGTTATCGGGAGATGGCTGCTGGCGGCAAGCTGGGACACCCAGTTCTCCATCGAGCATGTCTATGGCCATCATGTGTACATGGCAACACGCAAGGACCCGGCAACCGCCATTCGTGGTGAGAGCGTGTATCGCTTTATCATCCGTTCGACCATTGGTCAGATCAGGAGTGCATGGAATATTGAAAAGCGGCGCCTGCAAAAATTTGACCACGCAACCTGGACCTGGCGAAATCGCATCCTGCGTGGTCACCTCATGAGTGTCACGCTTGCAGCTGGAGCCTATGCCATTGGCGGATGGACTGGTCTTGGCGGGTTTCTGATCTGTGCCATCGGCGGAAAGGCTGGCCTGGAGATCATCAACTATATTGAACATTACGGTCTCTGTCGTGTCCCGGACGAACCCGTCCAGCCGCGCCATTCGTGGAACTCCAATGCCAGGATGAGCGGTTATACACTGTTCAATCTTACCCGGCATTCGGATCATCACGCCAATGGTGACAAGCCGTTCTGGAAACTTTTGCCATACCCTGACGCCCCAATGATGCCGTATGGCTATATCACCAGCTTGCTAATCGCGCTGGTGCCGCCGATCTGGAAGAAAATGATGGTGCCTCAGCTCAACGAGTGGGATCGGATTCATGCATCCCAGGGGGAGAGAATAATCGCTCAAAAGCAGAACGAGGAAAGCGGTATGCCTGCTCTCATGCAGTCTGTCGCCTGACCAGCTGTCTGTTTCTGTCTTTCCAGTCTTCCAGCTGAGTAGTGCGAATGCTAAGTAGCCTCCTGAACAGAAAAAAGAGTTTCGATGTCACCTTCGATCCATTGGACGAGCGGATCGAAGTCCCCAGAGGGGAGACAGTGCTGAGTGCGGGGCTCAGCGCCGGACTTGCATTGCCTCACAGTTGTCGCGTCGGCAGTTGCGGCACCTGCAAGTGTCGGCTGGTTGAGGGCAAGATCCACCCTCTTACAGACGCCAGCTATATTCTGAGCCGTGAAGAACTGCGAGATGGTTATATTCTGGCCTGCCAATCTCAACCGCGTTCTGACCTTCAGATCATTTACGACAATTATGATCCGGACGCATCCGTCATTTCAGCAACCATGGTCAGGGGCGAGATTATCCAGACCCGCATGTTGACGCATGACATTATTGCGGTCCGTATCCGCATCGACGGCCGCATTCAATACCATGCGGGCCAGTATGCGGAGGTCTATATACCGGCCATTGATGTAAAGCGGAGTTACTCATTCGCCACCGCACCCACCCCCGGAGGCAACTGTGAGCTCTGCTTTCATGTTCGCTACGTACCCGGCGGTGCGATGACTGATTGGCTGCATGCGACCGACCGAACAGGTGAAGATGTCCGGTTGACGGCGCCTTATGGCACGTTTTGGCTTCGCAGCACGGATACGCCGATCCTCTGTGTTGCGGGTGGTAGCGGGATGGCTCCCATCAAGGCGATTCTCGAGCATGCTGCAAGTCGTGGTTGTACCCGGCCAGTCCACTTTTTCTTCGGAGCGCGCACCCAGGCGGACCTGTATTGCCTCGAGGAAATGAAGGCGGTTGAGGAACGGTGGGCTGCACCATTTGCGTTTATCCCTATCCTGTCGGAGGAACCAGGTACAAGTAACTGGAGGGGTGAGCGTGGTCTCGTCACCGATGCCGTCATCAGGGCGAATCTTGAGCTGGCGCACTATGAGGCGTACCTGTGCGGTCCCCCACCGATGATCGATGCGACCATCGATATTCTGCGCAAAGGCGGGATGAATTCAAACAGCATCTATTTTGACAAGTTTCTGGATTCCAGTCATGTGACCCCGGCAGTCCCTGAAACACAGTCGGAGACGGTCAGTTGACCACAAGCCTGGGGAAGTTGACTCGGAGGAGGCTCTAATAATGGCCTCGTCAGAAAAATTTGTGGGCGGTTTTCGGTACCGGTAGCGC
>TARA_R110002110_G_scaffold263360_2_pt1 | contig 22132 bp, 20 predicted proteins | sample TARA_R110002110 | Tara Oceans TARA_R110002110 (sample SAMEA4397330) | marine metagenome | biome: Polar Biome; feature: [SRF] surface water layer (ENVO:00010504); material: water (ENVO:00002006), including particulate matter (ENVO:01000060) such as... | depth 5 m
ACGTGGACTGATGGGTGAGGCGGGTGCCACTAGCTAAACACTAGTATAATCCAAAATAACGAAGCCTCCGTCTTTTGACGGGGGCTTTTGTTTGTCTCAAAGCTACTTACGTACGAACCGAAAGGTTTATCCCATGTTAAATGACATGATTATAAACGGAGGGTTATAAAAATGGGAACTAAAAGAGTAGGCTTGGCACGAACCCAAGCATTGATTGAGAATTTGAAAAGAGAGTTGAACCTTAACGGCGCTACTCTTGCAAGTGGCCGAGTGCAAACAGGCGTAGATAATGCTATCCGAGCCAACAGCGAGAACAAACTGGCCCTTGCTTCTGAGACGGGTTCAACAATTGAACTACATCGAGCCGACGGCTCGACGGTCACATTGCCGTCAGATGCAACTGTTGGGTTGAGGTATACGGTGTTTGTTAGAACAGAGCTTACCAGCAGCGCTTACGTTATTAATGCCGGCTCTGGTAATACTTTTAGTATAACTAGTTTTATTATTCAGAAGGATTCGACGGATGCTGCCGTTGCTCATGTACTTGTAAGAAATACGGCTACTGATGATGTTACCCTTACCATGACATACGACGCGAGTAACAAAACAGCCTTGTTGGGAACTGTATATGAAATTGAGTGTGTGGCTGCCGGCAAATGGAGGCTTACTGGTATTCATGAGGTTGATGGCTCTGGTACTGCTGTCTTCGCTTAATAAAAATATTTAATTTTTAAATAACCTTGAGTCCCCCTCTTTCATGCGGGAGGGGGGCTTTTGTTTATCTCGAAACTACTTACGTACGAACCGAAAGGTTTATCCCATGTTTAATGGCATGATTACAAACGGAGGGTTATAAAAATGGGAACTAAAAGAGTGGGCTTGGCACGAACCCAAGCATTAATTGAGAATTTAAAGAGAGAGTTGACAATGGGCGGCTCCGCACTGTCGGGAGTTGAGCGTGTCGTTGAAGCTAAGACAGCAGATTTTACTATTGCAGCAAGCGATTCGGGAAAGGTCTTTACCAATCGTGGTGATGGTGATGCGATGACGATCACACTTCCGGATCCGGATGGCAGCACATATAAGGGTGTTGAATTTTTCACTGTGAATTATGTAGCACAACAGATTAACTTGACGACCGCTACGGCTGACACGCTGGTTAGCGTTGGTGATGTTACTGCTGACACACTTCGTAGTGCCGCAACCGGACAGTGGATGAGATGCTTTTGCGACGGCACCAGTTGGTATGCTGAGCCCACTACTGATGGTGGCACCTACGTGCTTGTGTCGTAAGGAAATTAACTAATGATTACATATGTAGATAAAAGTGGAAAGGTGCTGAAAGAAGTCACCAGAACAGTGGAGCGCGTAGGCAAAGATGGAAAGAGCATGGGCTCTTCTTCGGGAATTACTATTACTCATGAAGATAAAGAGGGTAATGTGATTCGAGAAGAAAAGCCGACACCCAAGCGCCCCGATAGCAAGACAACATCTCGACGTGCGAGTACGAAGAAAGCTGAAAAAGAAGATTAGAGACTAATCGACAAATAGCTTTTTAAAGCCCCTTCCGGTTTCGGGAGGGGTTTTTTGTGTAAAAGAGAGATCCTTCAAAAAATATCGCCCCCAATTTTTTGAGATTTTCGTTTTCGTATGATAAGAACTATTTACTTTATACCACATAGGAGTTATTATGGGTAAGAAAAGAAGACTTAATAAAGCTAAAGCAAAATTTGCACATAAACTTTCGGCACACCCAAGAGCCAGACTTTTGGCCACGCAAACGTCGAGTACGGACGACGTGCGGGTTGAAATTGAAAATGTAAGTAACACACACGAGACAATGGTTGTTGCTGAAGTTGAAGCCGTCACCACCCAGAAGAAGGAAGTTGTGCCCAAGATTGAGGCCCCCCGAACAACACCTAAGAAAACAGCGCGCACTAAGCGCCCCCCGGCTAAGAAAAAGACAACGACACGTAAGAGTGCGGCTAAAAAGGCGGCCTCGACCGAGAAGAGAGCCTAATATATATTCCTTTGAGAGTTAACCTTTATTATAGGTGGGGTTTTGTGCCCCAGTTTACTAATTACTGCGAAGGAAACCATATAAATGCCCACAAACCTCTCCCCTCGTTCTCAAACTAGCGCAATCGTTCTTACTTCTACCGGTAGTGCTGACAAAGTGGCGGTTGCTGTCCCTTTTGGCATGTATACCGGATCACAGGCTTTCTTGACCGGAGCCAGTGTCCAAGTTGATTATGTCTATAAGAAGTTGGGTGGCGATGTTGTTGATATCGAACTAACACCAGCTAATGTTTATTCGGCATATGAAGAGGCGGTCTTAGAATATTCTTATATCATCAATTTACATCAAGGTAAGAATGTTATTGGTGATTCGTTAGGCGCCAGTACTGGTAGCTTTGATGAAAAGGGTCAACTCGTATATGGGGACGCACTTAGTGGCTCTAACGTTGAATTACGTTACCCCCGGTTTCAGTATGCACAATCTTTTAAAGTAGGTGATGAGGCTTCTACGGCCGCCGGATTTGGCGGCACCGAGCGGATTTATTCGGCATCCTTTTCTGCCGGCACTGATCAGCAAGATTATGATTTACAGTCTATTATTCAGAATGCGTCAGCTACCGGCTCTGATGACGGGGGCACAGCAGTTCCCTATGCCGGCCTTGTCGATAACCAGCGCGTAGTCATCACCAAGGTTTTTTATAAGTCTCCACGCGCTATGTGGCGCTTTTACGGGTACTACGGTGGTGTTGGGGTGGTTGGAAATTATTCTACGTATGGCCAGTTTGCAGATGATTCTACATTTGAGATAATTCCGACGTGGCAGAATAAAATGCAAGCGATTATGTATGAAGATTCATTATTTACTCGCACTTCTCACTATTCTTATGAAATTAAAGACAATATCTTAAGATTATATCCGCCCCCCACTTATTGGGGTATGGATGATCAAGATCGTATTTGGGTTGAATTTTATATTGGCATGCAAGACCCATGGCAGCCCAATACAGCCTATAACGATGGTGTGTTGGGTGTCAACAATATTAATACCCTTCCGTTTGATAACATTCCTTATGAAAATATCAATTCGATGGGCAAGCAGTGGATTCGCAAATATGCGTTGGCTCTATGTAAAGAGATGTTGGGACAGATTCGTGGCAAATTTACTACGATGCCGATTCCCGGTGAAAGCGTCACATTAAACCATGCTGAATTGCTTTCGCAAGCAAAAGAAGAACAACAGCAGTTGCGCGATAAACTTATGGAAATGCTGGAGACTATCACCTATAAGGAGATCGCGAAGAGTGATGCCGAAATGACAGAGGCGGTGGAAACCACCTTTAAGAGTTCTCCTTTGCCAATTTTTGTAGGATAATTAAAACATGTCGGATAACGAATGGAAAAGACCAGCAGCCCCTCCTCCCCCTTTGTTTCTTGGTAAGAAAGAAAGAGATTTAGTAAAACAGGTTAATGACGAATTAATTGAAAAAGTCATTGGCCAACAAATCTTGTATTACCCCATTGATATGCAAACCACAGACTTTCATGAGCTTTATGGCGAGGCCATTGAAAAAACCTTTTTACCCCCTGTGCGAATTTATGCATTGGTCGAGTTCACTGACTATTCTACTGAATATATGGAAAATGTCGGCATTGACAAGACCTGGGAGATTAATATACACTTTCATCAGCGCCGATTAGAGGAAGATCAAGATATGTATGTTAGAGAGGGCGACTTTGTTTTGTACGGAGATCATTATTACGAGATAGTTAAGTTAGTAGAGCCGAGAAAATTGTTTGGCCAGGTTGATTATAGTTTTGAAATCTCGGCGCGCGCCAGACGAGCTAGAAAGGGACTTTTTGATGCTACCTGATAATTTTGATTTTGCACTTATTCCTGTGGGAATGGATTTGGAGCTTTCCGAGATAGGAATGTTGGCTTCCGACATTGAAAATATAGATAGCTCTATCATGTCGTGGGTCAAAGACGATTTACGGCTTAGCGCGATTACTAACGAGGGGTTTGTAGAAACACCAGTCTTGTGGCAGGTGCCGGAAAGAGCCTATCAGATTAAACATAACAAAAGTTTGCGAGATGATTCCGGAGCTATTAAACTGCCCGTTGTCAGCATTGAGAGAACGGGTATTGCCAAAGATCCGGCCCGCAAAGGTGGGTTCCAAGCCCAACGCTACTCAGATCGCGGCGACGGACGCACAGGTCGTATGGTCATAGCGCGCGAAATTGTCGAGGATAAGACAAGAAATTTTGCTGTTGCAGCCGGAACCAGAACAAACACTTCAGGATCTCTCCAACAGTGGTCTCCTCGCGTTAACAAGAGAATAGTGATTAAAACCTTAAGCGTGCCCATTCCTATCTATATAAATGTCGAATATAAGATTTACATTAAAACCGAGTATCAGCAGCAAATGAACGATCTGATTGCCCCTTTTATGACGCGAACTGGTCAAATTAATTCTTTTATAATGCGCCGTAACGGCCACATGTATGAAGCTTTCATAGATCAGGGGTTTACTCACAATAATAATGTTTCTAATTTGGGCGAAGACCTTAGATCTTTTAGTAGTGAAATTTCTATTAGAGTTTTGGGGTATCTTATCGGTGAAGGAAAGAACGACGATAGGAACATCGTAAGAATAGACGAAAATGTAGTAGATTACTTGTTTCCACAAGAAGGGATTGTGACAGAAGACGAAGATGGATTCTTTCAAATCACTTCCTGAAGTGAAAAAGTATTTTTCTTCGGATGAGCGGCGCCTTTTGAATACCAAAATACTATTTAAAGTATGATTGCTCGCTCAATTAAATAAATTTTTATAAGAGGAACCAAATATGTCCGTAAGTAATTTTAAATTTGTATCTCCTGGGGTGTTTATTAATGAAATAGACAACTCTGAGATCCCTGCCACCGCGCAGGCGATAGGCCCCGTAGTTATCGGCCGCTCCCGAAAAGGGCTCGCGATGCAGCCCGTAACAATCGAATCTTATGAGGATTTTGTTGATCAGTTTGGCCAGCCTGTCCCCGGTCGCGCCGGTGGAGATATCTATCGCGATGGCAACTTTCAAACGCCAATGTACGGCACGTACGCAGCCAAGGCGTTCCTAAATGCCAATGTTGCCCCCGTTACTTATGTGAGACTTTTAGGTCAGGAAACGACAACAGGTGCCTCCGCAGGTGGAGATGCCGCCGCCGGCTGGAAAACAACCAACTTTATGGCCCAGAACGGTGGTGCTGTCGATCTCGCTTTTGGCGGCGCTTACGGACTGTGGGTTTTCCCGTCGGGCTCTAGCTCAGATTTGACACAACCTCCGCAGATCGTTGATCGTGCTTCTGGTAGTGTGGGAGGCGCCGGCGGCACCGACGATATCTCTTCGGCCGGTATTCTCGCAGCCGTCTTCTACATGGACTCCGGCTCGATTAGCTTAAAAGGCCCAGTTCGCGGCGACACAGCAGGTGTTAACGCGACTCAAGATACTATCGGACAGTGTGTGGCAATTGGAACCGACTCTAACAATCTTTTTACGGCCGTTTACACAGACTCAGAACAAGTTGACCACACAGTTAAATTTGGCTTTGACGATTCTGAGTCCACGTTTATCAGAAAGCGCTTCAACACAAATCCCCAACTTCTTAATGCATCGGGTACGTTCTATCCCACATCGCAGCCCATTGTTTTGGGCGAGACATTTGAAGATAATGTTCGCATGTATCAACATAGTGGAAGCTCTCTGATTGGGCAGGCTATGCAGGGTGCGATTTACGGAATTCAATTAAGTGGCTCTACAACTACCACAGTTGCCGGCGTCAAGCAGGCTTCCCGCGAAGCAGTAGCCGGCTGGTTTATTGGACAGGACTTGTCCGGAGATCCGGATAGTTACAAACCGGCTCAGATGACAAAGCTCTTCCGCCTCAAGGGTCGCGGACATGGCGAGTGGATCAACAAGAATCTTAAAGTCTCTATCGAGCAAATTCGCGCATCTACTTCCGTAGCTACTGAATATGGCACATTCTCCGTGGTTTTGAGAGAATACCATGACACCGACAAGAGCAAGAGCGTTGTTGAAAGATTCGACCGCTGTACTTTAGATCCGAGTTCGCCCAACTTCGTCGCCAAGGTACTTGGTGATAAGTATTGGGAGTGGAACACGACAGAGCGCCGCCTTGTTCAATATGGCGAATATGACAATCGCTCTTCCTTTGTTTATGTCGAGATGACAGAAGATGTTGAGGCTGGCGCTAGCGATCCTCTGCTTCTGCCCTTCGGCTACTTCGGACCCCCGACGTTCGCCCCGATTATCTCGGGCTCTGGCACCAACGCAGCATCATGGCCCACCGGTGTTTTTGTGAGTTATAGTGGCTCCGTTGCTAACTTGGGCTCATCTAGTGTCTATGTCGGAAATCAGGGACACCAGTTCCTTTCTGGCGGCAGCGGCCCGGCCGCAACTTATGGCATTCTCACTGCCTCTCTTTACTGGCCAGTGGACAATGTGCGACTGTCAGCATCTGATGGCAGTTTGAGCAACCCTCAACGCGCTTACTTCGGTTTCATGCCGACACGTACACGAACGGGCATTGGGGCATCCCGCCCGGGCACAAGCTTTGCCGATTGGCACAGACTTCTGTATCAGAGCTTCCCCAGCGATCCTCTCTCCGGCCAAAACCCGCCCCTTGCGGCTGCTAGCCACACCGGTGTTAATGCTTGGTCATACGTCTTCTCTATGGATGACTTGAGATCGGGCGACGGAGGAGTATATTACTATGAATCTGGTTCTCGACGCTCTCAATTGAGTAATGTTGGCTCGCTAACCTCTTATAAGACTCCGCTTACGGCTGGATACAACCAGTTCACCGCGCCTTTCTGGGGCGGATTTGACGGATTCGATATTAAGAAGCCCGATCCAGTTTACAACGCTGGCATGGCTAGCACATCTACTGAAGATGATAGTTATATCTTCCACACCTATAAGCGCGCAGTTGATACGGTGGCAGATCCAGAATTTATCAACATGAACGTGTTGACGGCACCTGGACTTACACAAAATACCCTCACGGAAGCCATGATTGGAGTCTGCGAGGATCGTGGAGATGCCCTGGCACTCATCGATCTGCCAGATGTTTATATCCCGGCCGGCGAAGGTTATTACAACACCAAGGCTCAGCGAATCGGCACAACCCCGCAGAATGCAGCTACCGCACTTCAGGATCGTAGAATCGATTCGAGTTATGGTGCGACATTCTATCCTTGGGTGCAAACTCGCGATTCCGGTACGGGTCGTCTTCTCTGGATACCGCCTACTGTGGCCATGTTGGGTGTCTTTGGACATTCAGAAGCCGCATCTCAGATTTGGTTCGCTCCTGCTGGGTTCAATCGCGGTGGCCTGTCGGACGGCGCAGCCGGAATCCCAATTACCAATGTTACCGAAAGACTAACATCGGATAATCGCGACACGCTCTATGAGAGTCGCATTAACCCGATTGCATCTTTCCCCAACACAGGAATTGTGGTGTTCGGGCAGAAGACACTGCAGGCACGACAGTCTGCACTTGACCGTATTAACGTACGGCGCCTTGTCATCTATCTCAAGAAGCAGATTTCGATTCTCGCAAATCAGGTCTTGTTTGAGCAGAATGTACAGGCAACTTGGAACAACTTCAAGGGCCTCATCGAGCCCCTGTTGTCCAACACTCAAACAAATCAGGGCATTACAGATTATAGACTCATTTTGGATGAGACTACAACCACTCCAGACTTGATTGATCAAAATATTCTTTATGCGAAGATTATGGTGAAACCTGCTCGCGCAATTGAATACATCGCGATTGACTTCGTGATTATGTCTACGGGAGCCTCTTTCGATGACTAAAAAAACAGCTAACCACTACTTAATGAAGAAGGAGAACATCAAACATGTCTAGTTTCTGGAGCAGCGATTTTAACGGATCAACAACAATTTCCGACCCTAAGAGGAAATTTAGATTTACAGTGAGCATGACAGGACTCACCGACACGGACGCCGCGTCTAACGAGATGTGGTATGCCAAAACGGCCACGAAGCCCTCCTTCCAGATTGCCACTACGGAACATAAGTATCTCAATCACACTTTCTTCTATCCAGGTACAGTTACTTGGCAAGATGTTACGTTGACTTTGGTTGACCCCCAAGATCCTGATATTGCTGCAAGTTTTTCTTCGCTGATGGAGACAGCTAAATATGCAGTTCCGTCATCGGCTGGTGGGTTATCTACAATGACAAAATCGAGCCTTGGTGCAGCAGTTGGCACCGTTACTATCGCGCAATTGAATGGAGATGGCGCCGAGATCGAATCGTGGGTCCTTAAAAACGCTTTGATTACTGAAATGAAGTTTGGCGATTTAGAGTATGGAGCCGATGATTTGACAGAATTGTCCTTAACGCTTAAATACGACTGGGCAGAGTGCACCACGTCCGACGGAATAGGCTTTGATTCCACAGATACACCCGGCGCGACAACGACCCCGTAAAAGATATCAAATAAACCTTTACAAATTAATCAATTGATGTATAATATATAAAACAAGAGGTGTATATTGTCAAGAAATAGAGATCGCGTGGGTGGAACGCAGAACAAAAACACACCAGCCCCCGCGCCATTAACGCAAAATGCAGGTGAGCCATTCTCCTTCGTGGTTCCTACCGAATTCGTAGATTTACCATCGAGAGGGAAGTATTATCCAGAGTCCCATCCGCTTCACGGACAGCGCACTATCGAGATCAAGCATATGACGGCCAAGGAAGAAGATATCCTTACTTCCAGGTCGCTTCTCAAAAACGGTACAGCTTTGGATCGGGTGATTCAGAACATTATCGTAGATAAGAGGGTAAATGCTGACTCCATGCTTGTGGGAGATCGCAATGCTGTTGTGATTGCCGCTCGTATTTCGGGCTATGGGCCGATTTATGAAACAAAGGTTGGCTGCCCGGCATGCAGCGAAACACAAGAGTATAGCTTTGAGCTACACGACGCAGAGGTATATGAGGGTGATGGACTCGATACCATGAAAATTACAGATAATGAAAATGGTACTTTTGATGTGGAACTTCCGCGAACCATGGTGACGGCCACATTTCGTTTGTTGACCGGTCACGATGAAAAGCGTCTTATCGCAAAATTCCAAAAGAAGACCAAAAAAGGAGTTGAAAACAACGTTACGCAGCAATTGTCCAATATGATTGTTGCAGTTAACGGGGACAATACTCCCCAAGCTACACAGTATCTTATCGACAATATGCCGTCGATGGATTCTCGACATTTAAGATTAGCATATCGTCTTGCGGCCCCTAATGTCGATTTAACTCAGAATTTCGAGTGTTCTGAATGCGGCCACGAACAAGACATGGAGGTTCCGCTTTCTGCGGACTTTTTTTGGCCTGACCGATGATTATATGCTTAATGTTTACGAGCAGTTCTTCTTTCTAAAATATTCAGGAGGGTGGTCGTTCACCGAAGCGTATAATTTACCAGTTGGATTGCGCCTTTGGTTCGTTAAACGTCTAGTTAAACAGCTACAGGATGAACATGACGCGATGGAAAAAGCAAATAAGGGTGACTCTGGCAATTACCAAACTTTGACGCCTCAGAACAATCCTCGACCCCGGTAAATAAACCATTTTTTTGGCAAAGTCAATAAGGCTTTGCCTTTTTTTATGCAAAACTAATTACCAGTATAGATTATAAGAGAGGGAACTCACTTGGCTACATCATCAGAAGAATTAAAGGCGTATTACGAATTACTCCAAAAAATTAAAGATCTAGAGGCCGCGCGCGCAAAAGCAAAGGACGCCGAAGACGCCGAAGAGCAAGCCAGAATTCAAAGGGAGCTTGCAGGCTTAAGAACCATAAAGAAGCAAATGGAGGATAATGGCGCCCTTCTTGACGCATTAGTACAAAAAGAAAAGGACTTGGCTGCACTTTACGAATCGACGGCCGCCAAGTTTAAAGGCAATTCGGACATTAAATCATTCGCGATGCAACAGCATTTAAAAGCGATTAATCAAGAAATAGACGCGGTACAAAAAAAAGCCCGCATGCTGGGAGAAGGTGATGAGGCACAAGTAGCCGCCCACCAAAAGAGAGTAGTAGAACTTCAGAAACAAGCCGAACTGATTAAAGTAAATCTAGAATGGCAAGACAAGTTTACCACGAGCGTCGAGGAATCCGTCACATCAGCAAAAGATCTTGGCAAATCATTAGGAGGCGCCTTTAAGGGCGCATTTGGCGGCAAAGATTATGCCGGCACAATGGTCAAAATGGCCAAAGCTTTAAGGGGAGGAAGTGTATCCGCCCTCGCCCTTGGAGACGCCGTAGCATCAGCCGCTATTGGTGCCTTCGTCAACAACATTGTGGGTATGGCGGTTGCCCTGCATGATGCCGAGTCTCAATTCATGAAGGCCACCGGCGCAAGTGAAGATTTTGCCCGGGCCGTTACCACTACTTTTGATCAAACAAAAGAATACGGCGTCACCGTAAAGGATGCTTCTGCGGCCACAGAGGCTCTTTATAAATCATATACTGATTTTACTTTCCTGGCTGAAGATACGCGCGTTTCCTTACAAAACACAGTAGCTGTATTATCGCGATACGGTATCGCGGTGGGCGATATGGCGAAAGGAACTCAAATTGCCACTAAAATGCTTGGCGTGTCGGCCCAAAATGCCGGCCGCGTGCAAGAGGAAATAGCTGATTACGCCATGGCAATTGGCGTTGCCCCGGCACAAATGGCGGCCTCTTTTGCCGGCGCCGGCGCCAATTTAGCTAAATTTGGCGACCAAGGTGTGAGAGTCTTCAAAGATATGCAGAGAACTGCCAAGATCACCGGTATGGAGATGGACAAGCTTTTCCAGATGACGAACAAGTTTGATACTTTCGAGGGTGCTGCTACACAAGCAGGTAAACTAAACGCTGCGTTGGGTGGAAACTTCGTCAATGCGATGGACCTGATGATGACTACCGATCCCGCCGAACGTTTCGATATGATCCGCAGTTCGATTCTGGATGCAGGTTTATCTTTCGACACCATGTCATATTATCAGAAAAACTTCTATAAGGATGCTTTGGGCTTGGGCGATGTGAGTGAATTGGCTTTGGTCTTATCGGGAAGACAAGATTTGCTAGCCGGCTCAACGAATCGAAATGCCGCTAGTTATGAAGAATTGGCAGAAAGAGCAAAAACCATGCAGAGCCTTCAAGAGAAGTGGAATGCAGCAATTGCTGAAAATACGCCTGTTCTTGAAAGGATGATAAATGGGCTGTCTTTGGTTGCTAAGCACTTTGATACGATCATAGCGGTGCTACAAATCTTAGTACCCATGTATGTGGTTTTCCGCAGCCTTTCTATGATCCAAAATGGACTTCTGATGATCGGGAACGGCCTCCTTTGGTTACGCGCCAAGTTAACAGGCTCGCAGGCCAGCGCACAGCTAGCTCTTAACGCAGCCAATGGCAGCGGAGTCCCACCTGTAGTCGCCCTTGATGCAGCCAATAAAAGCTTGGGTAAGTCGGGCGCCGGCGCAACAAAAAACCTTGTTGGGTTAGCCCCCGTTTTGGCGACCATCGGCGTTGCCGCCCTTGGCGTGGGAGTGGGAATATATGCCGCTGCTACTGGCATTGCCGCGTTGGTCTTGAGCTTCAAAGATCTTGGAGACATGGCCCCCTATGCTGTGAACGCGATTATTGGCTTGACAGTTATTTTTGGCGCCTTTTTTGCCTTAATGGCTGTTGTTATTTATAGTGGTGTTGGGCCGTTAACAGCGGGTGTGATGTTTGCTATCGGCGGCGCCGCTTTAATGATGGGCGCCGGCGTGGGACTAGCCGCTTTTGGAATGTCTAAACTTGTAGAAAGCTTTGCTGGCTTAGGAGCCGCAGCAATACCCGCCGCCATTGGTATTGGAGTTTTTACCTTTGCGTTCATGAAGATGATGCTGGCGTTGGCTGCGATGGTAGTTGGCCCACTGGCTCCAATTGCTACCGCTGCGGTTTCTCTGCTTCTTTCCGTGGGTGGCGCCGCGCTGATGATGGGCGGCGGAATGGCTCTCGCTGGTTTGGGAATGAAAATGTTTGTATCGGCGCTTCAAGGAGTTGTCGATCCCCTAACGCAATTATCTAATATAGAATTTGAAACGTTTGCTGGCTTAGCCGTCGCCCTTATGGCATTAAAATTTGCACTGTTACCATTTGCCGCCCCTTGGATGTTGGCAGCAATTGCTGGCTTTACATTGTTCGGAGGAGCGCTAGCGCTAATAATCTCTCTTTCAACTACGGCTGTGGCACCCCTTACACACTTCTTTAATTCTCTGCCGAAGCTGAGTGCAAATATGACACCTTTGACCTCATTGGTACAGGTTCTTAAGAATATTGCAGCGATCAGCTTGGATGACACAGCACAGGATATACGTAAGATTGTGGGCGAGATTAAGAAGGTAGACGTAGAACGCACGAAAGCGTTTACAGGTGCCATGAGTGCCGTTACCACCTCTATTCTTGAGGTACGGCAGGCACCAACTGCAGCGTTAGCCGCAGCAAATGCTAGCGGGGCTAACACGCGAGCAGGAAATACAACAGTTCAGATTGCATTAGACGTTGGCGAGACAAGAAAATTCCTTGAAGATGTATTTAATAAGGGAATGGGCGAATACATCTTTGAGGCAGTATAGGAGATAAAGAATGTCAGAATTTTATAGCGATTTTAGCTTAGACAGATATACGCGCCTCCCGACAGGCTACGGGGGCGCCGGCGAAAACACAATGGCCAATGCTGGGCTGGTTATAACCTTTACACACGTGCCGACGGGTAATGTCGTAACATTTAAAGCTTTTATCACAGCATTCAATGAAACCTATAATTCCGATTGGGCTGCCGAAACCGTATACGGCCGTGGAGATCCAATTTATCTATTCAAGAATACAACTCGAAAGATAACATTGGCCTTTAAAATTCCAGCTATTACTGAAGGAGAAGCTTACGAGAATCTAGGTAAAGTCCAGATGCTAGCACAGTTTTTATATCCAACTTATCAGAATACAGGACAAGCAAACACAATTACGCAATCGCCCCTTGTGAGAATCCAAATGTTAAACCTTATGCAAGATAGCAACGGCACAACACGCACCGGCGAAACTGATAAAGAGATTTATGAAAATTACAGCTACTCAGCCCAAGGTCTTTTGGGCGCAATCGGCAACTTGACAGTTAATCATAACTTAGACGGAGATCACGGGGTAATCACCAAAAATGATGGCACAAGCGCACAAGCTTTATTGCCGAAATTGATAGAAGTTAACTTGGACTTCTCGCCAATTCATGAGCATCCTCTTGGATGGGATCATGACCAGAAATTTGGCCAAGCAGAGGGAGACTCTGCGAATGGCGAATTTTTCCCGTATGGTGTTAAGCTCTCCGACGGAGGGGTTACCAATGTTGACGACGAAACCGCGTCTGATGATGGCCTTAGTGATGATCCTGAAGATCTGACGGCCGGTGAAGAAAACGATAGCGGCGATCCAGCCGCCCCCGATCCTGAAGCAGTAGAATCCGCAGGAGCAGCGGCAGAGGCTGCCGTCGCTGCAGAATATGCACAGGCTCTCGCTAATCTGGACTTGGCAGGGGTTATGGAAGATATAATGGGGCCCGATAATAGTGCTTCCGGCTTGCGACGTCAGGAGCTTGAAGAAGGAATGCAGGCCTTAAGGGACAAGCTGGGTAAAGGACAGTAAACAATGCCAAGAAACAACAAACGCAAAACAATGATCAACGATAGCGAGTATTACGAACCTTTACGTAAGTCTCGCAACGTTAAGAGAATCAAACAATACGAAACTGCTATTCTGCATAATCCTACAGTTGCGCAACGTGCAAGCGTTATGACAACGAAGCACATTTGGACTTATGGAGATCGCTTATATACTCTCGCTCACAAATATTATGGCGATAGTCAATTTTGGTGGGTGATCGCATGGTGGAACGGATATGGTGTGGAAGCGCAGATAAAAACTGGCGCCGTCTTGTACATTCCTATTGATATCTCTAAGGCCATGAAGGCATTGGGGGTTTAACACATGTCTAGACTGACCGGTACTGGCGAAACCAACGCGGATCGCGTCGAGCGCGAAGAAAAAGAGGAAGAGGAAGAGGCTGCCGCTGAAAACACAGTAGAGCAGTTGGAAGACACCATAAATGCAGCAAACGCTGAGGAAAAGTTCCTCCAGCAACGCTACAACGACACCGCCGGAGACCGGAATGAGGCACTTACCACTTTAGCAGAAAACATGCCGGATGCCGACGCGCTAGAGGGAATTTTTGATACGCTGGGCGTAGAGGCTGATACCTGGACGGATGGTGAATATGCCGGAACAGGCTTGTCTGCCGATAGTCTAATACCAGAGGTTAACGATTCTGACGGACTCACAGTTGGGCAAGTTGGTGATAACGCGTTTGCAATGCGCACGGCCCTGCTGGAACTGCAAAAGATATATGCAGCCAAATGTGACCCTCCTGGCGCCGGCCATGCCGAAGCATGCTCCCAACTTGGCAGTGCAATAAGTGAACTGGAAGCCGGCGACCCCGCTAACGCAAGCAATCTGGCCATGCAAGGCGCCATGCTCTACATGGATATCAAGCGCGCCGATGCAGATGCTGCCGAGGCGTCCGTCGATGTTGCCGTCGCGACGGGTTCAACCACCGCTGACGCTGCAGCGGCTGCTGCAGCGGCAAAACGGGCCGAGGCCGAGGCTGCGTTTAGTGCACAAGCCACCACGGCCAATTTTTTGGGCATCTCCCCCCCACCTAGCTATGCAGAACAGTGTTTTTTATTGACGCAGTTATATCACTTTGTGAAATACAAGCGTGAAGTGTTGGAAGGCGAACAAAATGAAAAAAGGCTTCCTTATCAAGATACCACATCCGACATGCCACCAGAAAGTTCGGCCGAAGACAAAGCTTGGGGCAATGCGTTAAACTTTAATGCCTCTCTTCAATGTTCTGGAGATCCGTTTGCTTATATGAACATGCTCACTCAGTATCCCGGTTACGGCAATCTCTTAAACATGAAAACACAAGAGATTGCTAACCTGCAGCCCATGATTCGTTTGTATAAAATTATTGATGATAAGAATGGCAATGAGAGCCAGTTGGAAATACCCTTTAATTCATATTTAACAACTGATGATTTATCATTACTTGGTAAGGTCACAGAAGGGGCTGGCGCACGTGGCGCGGGAGTAGGAATTCAGGATTTCACTTTTTCATATGAAGCAGACAATCCTTTTGCAGTGAAGAAGAGCATCAAAGCTAAATTGACGATGTTCGCAAATAGTTTTGGGGAACTGATGCGCTCTCGTCATGTGGACGGACAGGAATTTAAATATATCGATCTCGCTTTAAAAACCGGACGTTCTAAAAGCTTAAGTATGGACACTCTTAATCCCAAGTCCCAGTCGCAAACGAGTCTTGAAAGTTCTTCTAAATTAAACTTTCGCTTGAAGGCCGTGGTGGGCTGGGCTTTTCGCCCGGGCTGGGGAGACTCCACAGACAGTAACTACGAATTGAACACTATTAGCCCCGAGGTTAAAACTGCCTTATATAATTCCTTTGTGACTTTAAACCTTACCCCGACTATTCATGACTTTGATATTGATGATCAGGGTCGCGTCAAGTTTAGCATCGCTTTTTTGGCATATGTGGAGGATTTCTTTGATCAGCCCAATTTTAACATTTTTCCGCCCACCGGTGACGACGGAACCAACTTTGAGAAAGACCGTGTTATACGCGAAGTAAAAGCTGGTGTTTGGGCAGCCAAATGCGATAGTGAAAACCTACGAAAACTCAGAGAACAGCAGCAAGAAGAAATCGAAGGATATAAAGTAAAAAGCTTTCAGGCTCTTATGGGCCAAATGTTCACTCAAAATAAGATTCGGTACATGAACATTTCTGGCGAAGAAGTAGTGAAATGGAGAGCTTCTCCAATTACGTATGATGCTGTCAATGCTGGGCTATTTGCCCAGGCCGGCGCTGACGGCGAAGATGCCACGGCGGGTATTACATCTTCTGGCGTAACGACCGATGCGCAAGTATCGACAGAGATTGAAAACGCCCTATCAGGTCATGACGAAGAGAAGGCGAACAATATTAAGTTGGCTTTCACTGCCACCGGTGCCATTACCAACCAGCAGACACTAACGTTCTTCTATGTTAGCGACTTAATGGATATTATTTTAGAGGGGATTAGCAAGAAATATGGTGACGAAGAAGAGAGCTTCATTAGTCAACTATCAGATCCGGAGATATATAAAGATATTGGCGCCGAAGGGTCGGATGCGGTGGCAAAGGAGCTTATAGAGGCGGAACAAAGAAGGGCGAAAGCCCTGAAAGAGCAATTTAGAAAATTCCGGCTGCTTCTTGGCCCCTTGGAAGTTGTTAAACAAGATTCGTGGGAGAGCGATTTCCCTTCTTTGGGAGATTTGCCCGTGGCTGTCTCATATTTCATTGAATGGGTATCTAAAAAAATGTCTGATCGGGATGAGGTTTACTACCCGCTTCCAAAATTCTTGAATGACTTCTTTAATGATTTGGTGCGGGAATACCTTAACTCTTCTACCTGCTTTGGCAATCAAGCAAAACAAAGAACCACTGTTTCACAAGCCGCAGTTACGTCTTATAGAGACTACGAGGGCGGCATGACCGAGCATCCGGATGAAATAACTGAATCTATTTTATGGTGGAGAAAGTCTGGCGGCCGGCCAACCTATGCGCGCGTCAACACACATAATTGGGTAGATGGCACAACGGGTGTCTCCACGGGCCCAATGCTCAGGATATCAGCCGATAGAGATAATCCCATTGTAGATGGGGGCGTCAATAAAGAGATTAACTGGCTAACATATTATGCTGGCAGATCACAACCCGTAGAGAGAATGAAGGGCGATGAAGAGACCGATCATGCTGTCGGAATTTTCCATTATGGAATTGGACGAGATCGAGGGATCACTAAAACAATCAAGCTCAAAAAGACAGACTCCACAGGTTTAAAAGAAGTGAGATTTGAACAAGAGGGATATGATGGGCTTGCACAGTTGAGAGAGGTTTTTGATGTGGATATCTCTACATACGCCAATGTTAATGCTTTTCCGGGTTGTTATATCTATGTTGACCCTTTGGGGTTTGATCCGGGCGCCGATAAGGATGTTATGACAATGATTGGAATTGGGGGATATCATATGATTATTCGCTCAGAACATAGTTTTGGCCCGGGCCGTGCAGATTCCCGCATACATGCGAAGTGGGTGGCGAGCACAGACGCGCGCGTCACGCGTAATTTCAATCAGGTCGATTCTGATACGTCGCGCCCCGATGATCCTCAATATTGCTTTCAGGCTGATGAGCCTGCGAATGAGCGCGCAGAAGCGTCTGATAACCAATCTTGGACCTCCAAGATTACTGAATGGTTCGCCGGGAGTTAACATATGTCGATTTATTATAGCGAGAGCAATTCAGAAACCACTACTCAGCTTTTTGACAAAAAGGTTATATATAAAGGCAAGCTTAACACTTATAAAGAAAGCTACCCTAACTTGACAGACTTTAATGACGCAGAAAAGCTTTTGTATGGCCGGGTGGATCGCAATTTTGAGCCCATTAGGCTCTCTAATCAAGGCCTTCTCAAGCGTTTCGGAAGCGCTAATGCGCCCGAAAGTCCGAAAAGTGCCATGAATTTTGTAGTGGACGCTTTTAATGAGATGGCCAGACAGTTTACCAAGTGTGCTTATCTTGGCAAAATAGATCCAAAAGACACGTACTTGAGCAATTTGATTGTTTATCGAGCGTACGAAAGCCCTGACACACAATATCAAAGATATGCTCAAACATATTATCAGACTCTTAAACTTCAATTTCGTAAGCGGAAAATTAAAGTGAGAAACTTTGATGAATTTTTAGACCATTTGTTTCCGATGCTCTCTCGATCAGCTTATAGTGTGCCCTTTACGCAGACGGCATTTATAAAAAGCCGACGATGCCCAATTAGCGTATCTGGGCTGTCTATTGAAATAGCCGATCTGAATCCAACAAATGATGATGAGAAAATTAATGCATTTGTAAACAGCAAAAATTGGGAATTCTATTTAAATACTTGTAAGTCGTATGGGTTTTTGGTTGATCAGGCGATGCCATGGCGTATTGTGGCGGATATTGGTTCTTCAACGATGGTTGCATATGCGGCCAAATATGACATGGGTTCAACGGACAGCATCTTGCGCTCTTATGGAAAAGCGTACGCGACTTTCGCCGAATTCAAACAAAATCTTCTTTATTTATATAACTTAGTGAAAGAAAAAGCCTTTTTAGAAACCGAGGAATGTAATGGCGAAACACGTAGCACAACAGTACGCCCCCTCTCATACACCCTTGAACAATTGGACACCCAATATACTCAATTAGATTTCCTAAAAATGTACTACCAGTTGCGTTTTTACGAAGAGGAAATTACTCTTACCGATTATGAGAAGCAGTCTCTGGTGAGTGATTCAGTACAAATTTATAATTCAAAAGGCTTGGCGTACTCTTTGATAGCTTTTGAAAGAATTATTAATAAACCATTTGACTATCGCGGCTCCTTGAGTTATAATAAGATACAGTTGGATTCAAGAGAAGTTGATACTCTAAACGAGTTGTTGGATTCTCCACGAACATCAGCTACATATTAATTTAGAGAGATTAATGTATTTTCAAACATTGGATGATAAGACTGAATGCGTTGGGGTGTATGCGGATGGGCGATTGAATTTTGAAAAGATTCCCCCCAACCTTACACGCACTTGGAAGTATACCGGTTCGGTAGTTGACGATAATATCGAATACGCATGGCTGTATTGTGGCGGCCAGAATTTACATCAGGTATGTCCTGAAGATTTAATGGAAGTCTTTGAGAAGTCTCAGAAAAAGTTCCGCGCCTATCTTAAAACGTTTCAATTGGGAAAGATTGACCTGCGCGAACATTGCTTTTTTGATTTGGTTCCCGAGAGTTTCTTAATGGAATTCTGCGATATCAAAAATCAGATCACCGAGCACGTATTTGAGAATTATGAGAAGCCTTTGAATTACAATCTTCTTAACGATTTTCAAAAACTATTGCATAAGATTCAGTATCAAAATCTCAATCTCAACAAAGAGGGGTGCCGTCAATTATACCACAGTTCTGTTGGTCGCCGCAAGGCCAATGAGCTTATGAAGAGTCATTACTATGTAGACTACAACCTCTTTGGAACGGTCACAGGGCGCCTCACAACACGCTCAAAATCTTTTCCCATGCTGACACTTAAGAAAGAATTTCGGCGCCTTATCAAGCCCCATAATGATTGGCTTGTGTCACTTGATTATAATGGTGCAGAAGTTAGAACGTTGCTCCACCTTGCTGGCCATGACCAGCCCAATACAGACATTCACGAGTGGAATATTAAGCACCTTTTTGAAAAGGATATAGATCGAGATACCGCTAAGACCCTGTTCTTTGGCTGGCTTTATAACCCAGACTCGGATGTTATTGAAACAAAATATTATGATCGCAAAAAAGTACTTGACAGATGGTACGATGGGGAGTATATTAATACTCCATACAAGAGGAAAATTAAAGTGGGCGAACGAAAGGCACTCAATTATTTGGTCCAAAGTACCACTTCTGATCGAGTGCTGTCTCGTGCGGTTGAAATTGATAAATTTTTAGAAGGCAGAAAATCGTTTATATCTCATATCGTTCATGACGAGATTGTTATAGATTTGTGCAATGAGGACCGAGAAGAACTATCGCACATAAAAGATATTTTTGAGATGGATAAATTTCAAGCCAATGTTCGAGCCGGCAAAAATTATTTAGAACTTGAGGATTTGAAAATATGATCTCGATCATTGGAATAGGCAATGGCGCGTCTCGCATTGCCGAACAGTTCTCCACGTACTCACAGTATGATATTTACGGCATGAATGATGGTGTTGCGAGAACCTCCAAATATAAGTTCAGACTTAAAAACTATGAGACGCCGGAAGAGTATGAAAATAATATTCCAAATGTCGCCAAGTTTTTCAAAAACTTGCAGGACCGTGTTCAGGTGTTTGTGATGGGGGCTTCGTATAGTTCAAATTACACGTTGGCAATTTTACAGCAGATTAAAGATAAGAAGATTGAACTATATTATATTCAACCTGATACGACGTTACTCGCTGGAGTTCCGAAGTTGATTGAAGCTACTACTTTCGGTGTCCTTCAGGAATATGCAAGATCGGGCTTGTTAGAAAACATTACCCTCGTATCTAATTTAAAGATTGAAGAGATAGTAACTGATGTTCCCGTTAAACAATATTATTCTACTCTAAATTCAACGATTCAGTCTACAGTTCATTATCTTAATTACTTTGAGCACAATGAACCAGAGATTGGCGTAATGGCACCGTCTGCTGAAATTTGTCGTATTAGAACCTTGGGAATGCTCAACATGAAGAATCTTGAAGAAAAATGGTTTTTTGATCTTGACATTGAACGCGAGGTGTGCTATTATTTATGTATAAATCAGGAAAAATTACAAACCGATGGGGGTCTTCACAAACGCTATGTTGATATTCTTAAGAAAAAGCCTCGTAATGCTTTTCGAAATATCTCTTACGCTATTTACGAGACCGAATCGGGAAGAGACTTTGGTTTTTGCGTGGCCAGAACGAACGCAATACAAGAAAACACTTGACAAGCTACGTTGAGTGTGTTACATTAGATACTAAGGAACGCTTGGTATACTTTATCTAAAAACAAAAAAGGAGAAATTAGATATGGGAATCGACATGGAGCTTATGCGCCGCAAGCTTGCAAATTTGCGCGGTGACAACAAGGACAACGGAAACTCTCCGTGGTTCAAGCCCGACGAGGGCGATACTGTTATTCGGATCGTGCCAGGTAACGATGGTGATCCGCTTAAGGAAATGTTTTTCCACTATAATGTGGGAAATCACAAGGGTGGTGTGCTCTGTCCAAAGCGCAACTTTGGAGAGAACTGTCCGATTTGTGAATTTGCTTCCTCACTCTGGCGAGAGGGAGTTGACAACAACGACGAGGAAAGCAAGAAGCTCGCCAAGTCCCTGTTCGTTCGAACACGATATTTTTCACCAGTGGTGGTTCGTGGTCGAGAGGACGAGGGGATTAAGGTATACGGTTATGGTAAGACCGCGTACGAACTGCTTCTTGGCTACATCCTCGATCCGGAGTATGGCGACATCACAGATGCTGATGAAGGCACCGACATTACTCTGACATACACTAAGCCCACTAAACCGGGTGCCTATCCCCAGACGAGCCTCAAGATGCGTCGTAATACATCGACCCTTCTCGATGACCCTGAAGCGATTCCTGCCCTTCTTGATCGCATGCCTGACTTTGATTCTCTTTGGGAGCGTCTTAGTCCTGCTCAGGTTGATGCCATTCTCGATGAGCAGCTTTCAAACGATGGTTCTGCTGAAAGTCGTTCATCTGAGACCGCTAAGTATGGTCCCGCCAACGGTAAGAGCGATGTTGACCGTGCTTTTGATGAACTCATGAGCGGCTAAAATAAGTAGGTTCAAGGGACGCCGATGGCAGACCGGTTTATAAAATAGTCTGCCACCATTTTCAAAAAGGAAGAAAATATGAACGAAGAAAAAAACATGATAGAAAATATGATCCAGTTGTTGGCTGCCACTAAGGCAGATTATGATAAGTTTTATAATGACGGTAACAATGCTGCCGGCACACGAGTGCGGAAGGCCATGCAAGAGGTTAAGACCTCTGCTCAAGCTTTGCGATCTCATGTTCAAGAAACAAAGAATACATAGGTTCATTCACGGAAGCCGCTGGCAGACCGGTGTAAAGTCTGCCGTTATTTTATTTTAAGGAGAAGAAAATGAAATTTATTGTACCTCTTTTTGCTCTTAGTATGCTGACTGCATGCGGAGATAAAGAGGATGATACATCCGCTGACACTGGGAGTGTTGTCGAAGGCTCTGGGACAGAGTAAACAAAAAGCCGCTGGCACACCGGTTAAAGTGTGCC
>TARA_R110002110_G_scaffold7438_11_pt1 | contig 22118 bp, 35 predicted proteins | sample TARA_R110002110 | Tara Oceans TARA_R110002110 (sample SAMEA4397330) | marine metagenome | biome: Polar Biome; feature: [SRF] surface water layer (ENVO:00010504); material: water (ENVO:00002006), including particulate matter (ENVO:01000060) such as... | depth 5 m
GTAAGTCGTTTTTATAAGGAAAACATTGAAGAACCAAGCTTGGCAGACAAACTGGAAGCAATGGGTAAGAGAACCCTGCAAAGAATAAAAGGCACCCTTGAAGGTATAGGGGCGTTACCCACGGACAAAGGCACACCAACGATGAAAGCAACAAATAAAGACACTGAAAGAAACAACGCGGCTTTGAGCAAACAAATGAGAGAGGCGGGGTTGCCAGTTAACTCTACTGCTGATGCCGCTGACATAGAACCTGAAATCCAAGAGCAGATTAATATAATACTGGATCGCACAGACCCGGAGAGGTGATGTATGGCAGAGGAACAAAGAGGCCGTGGCTCGTTGATGGACAACAACGTACCGTCACAACTGGATGAAGCAGATTTAGAGGCAGAACTTGAGATAGAGATTCCCGATTCCCAATCTCCTTTGGTTAACCTGTCGGACATTGAGGGCGAACCCACCATTGAGATCATCTTAGAAGAAGATGGTGGAGCCACGGTAGATTTTGATCCAACCGATGATCGCGGCACCAACGACGATTTTTACGCCAACTTAGCTGAAGAAATACCAGACCGTGATCTGGGGGCTATTGCCAGCAATCTTCTTGAGCAGTTTGATGCCAACAAAGCGGGGCGTCACGACTGGGAAGATGCGTATGCCAATGGATTAGAGATGCTGGGTTTTAACTACGAGGAGCGGGAGCAACCCTTTAGAGGCTCCAGCGGTGTGACGCACCCCTTGTTAGCGGAGGCTGCAACGCAGTTTCAGGCGCAAGCTTTCAATGAATTATTGCCTTCCCGTGGCCCTGTAAAAACAGAAGTCATGGGCGAAGAAACGCTGGAAAAGAAGGATCAGGCCCGGCGAGTTCAGCAGTTTATGAACTACTACATAACGTCTGTCATGGAGGATTACACCCCCGACATGGACCAGATGTTGTTCTATCTGCCGCTTGCAGGGAGCACCTTCAAGAAAATTTACTATGATGAGGCGATGGGCCGTTGTGTCAGCAGGTTTGTACCTGCGGAAAACCTTGTTGTTCCTTATGAAACGTCGGATTTAGACACTTGCGAGAACATTACGCAGGTTGTTCGCATGTCTTTGAACGATCTGAAGAAGAAACAACTTGGGGGACAGTACCGAGATATCGAGGTTTTACCCGCCCAAGGGTCCATTGACGAGGTTCGCAAAGAAATTGACTATGTTGATGGGGTTGAACCCAGCAATTATGACTATGATTGCACGGTTTTAGAGGTTCACGCCAATTTAGACCTTGAAGGATACGAAGATGTGGACGAAGAAGGCGAACCTACGGGGATAAAAGTCCCGTATATTGTCACCATATCGGAAGATAACGGCCAAATACTGTCAATTCGTAGAAATTACGCCGAAGATGACGAATTAAAGAAAAAAGTCCAATATTTTGTTCATTATAAATTCCTTCCGGGCTTCGGATTCTACGGATTAGGGTTAATTCACACCATTGGTGGACTTTCTCGCACTGCAACGTCTGCTTTACGGCAACTTATTGATGCGGGAACGCTTAGTAACCTTCCCGCAGGGTTCAAGGCCCGTGGCCTACGGATCAGGGACAATGATGATCCCTTACAGCCCGGTGAATTCAGGGATGTAGACGCTCCCGGTGGGGCAATTCGGGATAGTTTGATGCCGTTACCCTTTAAGGGACCCGATCCCACTCTGTTTCAGCTATTAGGGTTTGTTGTTCAGGCTGGTCAACGGTTTGCGACCATTACTGACATGAAAATTGGTGATAGTGATCCATCCGCAGCGGTTGGCACGACGATGGCAATGATTGAGCAAGGCTCACGGGTGATGAGTGCAGTCCATAAACGCTTGCATTACGCCATGCGGATTGAATTTAGGATTCTTGCGCGGGTAATGGGTGAGAGCCTTCCTCCAGAGTACCCGTATGCTGTAGCTGGCGCGGATCGTAGCGTAATGGCAGACGATTTTGATGATCGCATTGATGTCATCCCGATCAGTAATCCTAATACTTTCAGTCAGGCACAGCGTATTGCTTTAGCACAAAGTAAGTTACAACTTGCGACGGCTGCGCCAGATTTGCATAACCTGCACGAAGTATATCGTGATATGTACGATGCGTTGGGCGTGACGGATATTGATCGGATTATGAAAGCGGTCCCTGATCCACGGCCCACGGACCCTGCCCAAGAGAACATCGACTCCATGAACATGCTTGAATTGAAAGCTTTTGAGGGTCAGGACCACCAAGCGCACATTATGTCGCATTTGATTTTCGGTGGTACGCCGATGGTAGCTAACTTACCGCCAATCGCCATACAACTACAAAAGCACGTACTGCAACATGTTAAGCTGGCGGCTCGTGAACGGGCGTCGGTTGCGTATATGCAGAAAGTGACGGAGCGAGAAGGTGAGCCTATGTCTCCAGAAGAGATGCTTCAGGTAGAGGCATTGACGGCACAGTTTGTTGCAGAAGGTATGCAGCAACTTCAGCAGCTTTCTCAGCAGCTTTCAGGCGCGGGTCAGGAAGGACCAGATCCTCTAATCGCCCTAAAAGAGCAGGAATTGCAGCTACGAGCGCAGCGTGATCAAGCGGATGCTCAGATTGATCAAAGCAAGGTAGAGCTTAATGCAGAGACTATTGCTATGCGGGACAGACAGTTTAACCAACGCTTGGATTCGCAAGAAGCGCAAACTGCGGCTAGAATAGCAGCAGCAAGAGAACGTGAAATTTTAAAACAACAGGGGCGTTAAAATGGCTAGAACAGTAAAGATAGTGACAAACACTCCCACCAATTCACCTGCGGCTGTTCCTTATGCTGATATTAAGGGTCAAGGTAGGATTCCTTACGGCACTGCAAAAGAGGTTGCGGTTCCACAAAAAATGAAAAAAATGACTGCCAGAGGTATGGGCGCTGCTGTGAAAGGTGGCGGGTACATGGGTTACTCTTAGGGGTTTACTATGGGATTTTTTACAAGGGATCAAATTCGGGGCAACCAGCCAGAAGCTCCTTCACAGGCACAGGTTCAAGCGTCCATAGCGGCTGATATAGCGGAAGGGCGGCAACAAGCCGCTCAGTATGGTATGCCACAGCGTTATATAGACAAGATTTTTTCAAACGTTGATCCTAGAATGCCTCAAGGCGCTGATACGGCTACTCTACAAAGAACCCCGGATAGACCTATTAGCCCTTCGTATGATCCTAGAATTCCCCCAACAATAATATCTGATCCCGTAACAGAGATGGGTTATCCAATGCCCCCATCTTCCCCTCTTCAAGGCCCTATAATGCAGCAGCTTGGTACGTTTCAAGGCATAGGTTCTTTGCCTGATCCAGAAGGTTACGCCGGGGTCCGTTCTATGGCGGAGGGTGGCCTTATGTTTGATCCAAAAAATTACACAACCACTAGCCCTATGGCGGGGGACCCGTTTCAGGGCGTTCAGACTAAAATAATTTCAGGTCCTTTTGGTGATATAGAAGTACCGGTCACTTATGAAGGGGGCACTTATGGTAGCTCCGGTTCTACGTTCGACTCTCAAGGAAACGTATCGGGAACAATGCCCATACAGCCGGAAACGTTCGTACCCGTAGAAGATCCGTATGGCTATGACTCCCCTCTTGATGGTGCATTTATCCCCTCTATTAATGATCCGGTTGGCACTAACAATACCAACAATACCACCGATAACACCAATACCACCGATAACGGCACCACCGAGACCCCGACCACTAGACCGATCCCCTCTATGTTTGGTCCGGGAGGGTTTCAACAGCAAACGCCTACCTATCCTTTACCAGCAAGCGAGATTTACCCGAACGTAATTACCCCTGTGGAACGCGAGGCCGTATTCCCGTCTTATGATACTGTTGGTATTCCCCCAACCTCTACAAACCCGTTTTCTGAGCCAGTCAATACGATTCAGGCTCCGCCACCGAGTCCTTTCAGTCAGCAGACTATTTTACCTATTAATTTAGAGGGTAATGACGTAATCCGGAGGAATCCTATTAATTTAGAGGGTAATGACGTAATCCGGAGGAAGCCTATTAATCCGTATCCAATCGTTGCTTATTACCAAGGGGGTCCAGTACCTTTTCAACAAGGCATTGGTTCCTTTGTTCGATAATGGCTAAAGAAAAAGACCCAAGGCTAAAACGTGCAAAAGTTGAAGGCTTCAACGAACCGAGGCGCACTCCAAGCCACCCGACAAAAAGTCATATTGTCGTGGCAAAAGTTGGAGATAAAGTTAAAACGATACGGTTTGGACAGCAAGGGGCTAAGACGGCAGGTAAGCCCAAAAAGGGAGAAAGTGAGGCCGTGAAGCGAAAGCGCAAAAGTTTTAAGGCGCGTCACGCTAGGAACATAGCAAAAGGCAAAATGTCAGCAGCTTATTGGGCGGATCGAGTCAAATGGTGACCCAACAATATGAAAAATATGACCTAGATGGGGATGGCGAAGTAACCGACAAAGAGTTGGAACGTCAGCAACAGTTGGTGGAACTGGAATTACGCGAAGAAAAAGCAGAAAGTCAAAAACAAATGGCTTGGCTTGCCATGATTAGCATGGTGCTTTTTTCTATTTTTCTAATGCTTCCAGTCATGCCGGATTCAAGAGTGCAAGCTCTTTCTGATTTACTAGGGTTGTTCTACATAGCGCAAGCTTCAATCGTAGCCGCTTATTTTGGGGCTACGGCTTTTATGAGTAGAAAATAAGGAGCCTTAAATGTTACAAGCCCTCATTGGTCCAGTTACCGGTCTTTTAGACAAGTTTGTAGAAGACAAAGATCAGAAAAACGCTTTGGCCCACGAAATTGCAACAATGGCCGAAAAACAGGCCCATGACGTTGCCTTGGCTCAAATAGAAGTAAATAAGCTTGAGGCCCAAGGTAACTGGTTTCAATCGTCTTGGAGGCCCTTAGTCGGTTGGGTTTGTGCAATTGCTTTCGGATGGCACTTTGTTTTTCAACCACTTCTAATATTTATACTAAGCTATGCAGGTCAGGAAATACCGGATTTACCGGACTTTGACATGTCGTCGCTCCTTACTGTTTTAGGCGGATTATTAGGACTTGGTTCTTTGCGCTCCTTTGAAAAATATAAGGGAGTATCAAAATAGAAGAGATAAAGCTAATGGATGTCATTAACACCCTAATCCTTGTTATGGGCGGGGTGTCCGTGGTTGTCTATTCCCTAATCAAATTACATGTCGATGTGGGACATATTAAAAAACAAATAACAGCGTTATTTGATTTACACAACAAAAAGGACTAACAAACTAAAATGATTAAATGGTTAAAACGTATTAGTTTGAAATTATTTGCTAAGAAAGAAGTTGATTTAGTAAGAGCAAGAGATTCTAAAGGCAGGTTTGTTGGGGATGATAAATCGACTCCTGACGTTGATGAAGCTTACGTTGAAGTTCCACGTGAAACATCCAAGAAAAAATGAAAGGCTTGTGGTAGTCTTTCTCTTATATGTATGGTGTTAGGATGAAAACAAGTGCGGAAGGAATTGCTCTCATTAAAAAATTTGAAGGTTGCGAACTTGAAGCTTATCAGTGCAGTGCTTCCGTATGGACTATTGGTTATGGACACACTGCTGGCGTTAAAGAAGGCGACACCTGTACACAGGGAGAATCTGATGTTTTATTACAGGAGGATCTTGAGGATTTTGAAGCAACGATACAAAAACTTGTCAACGTACCACTCAAACAAAATGAATTCGATGCGCTCGTTTCTTGGGTCTACAACCTTGGTGGAACTAACTTACGGAACTCTACTCTCCTTCAGCGCATTAACGACGATAGTGATAGTAGCCGGGCTGACATTCCTTATCAGATGAAGCGTTGGAACCGCGCAGGGGGTAAAGTTTTAGAAGGACTGGTGCGAAGAAGAGAGGCCGAAGCCATGTTGTGGCAAGGAGAAGACTGTAAAACCGTATAAGGTATTGTACATATAAGAGTTGATCAGATAAAATCTGACGATCCAAGATTATATGTGTAAATATAAGAATGAATGAGATAAAAACCGCTTCGGCAGTTTTTTCAATCACCAGAGATCGTAGGCAATCTGTTGTAGATTCGTTAATTTACGGAAATGTAAAGTCTATGGAGCAATATCGTGAACTTATGGGCAATTTAGAAGCTCTAAATCACGTGGATCAGGAGTTAAAAGACCTGCTAGAAAAACAGGAGCATGATAATGAGTAAGTCAAAAATAGACCTTTCTGCGGCCCCCAGCCAAAGCGTTCAAGCAACTACGCTGGAGGATGCATATCAAGAAGAACCTTATCTTAGACCCGAAAACATAGGCGAAACCTTACTGGAAAGATTGCCGTCACCTACTGGCTGGAGAATACTTATTCTCCCGTACAGGGGGGTAGGTAAGACATCTGGGGGGATTGCTTTACCCAAAGAGTCCGTGGAACAACAGCATGTTTCTACGCAAGTTGGGTATGTTTTGAAAGTTGGCGATTTAGCTTACAAAGATCCCGAAAAATTTCCCGTAGGTCCGTGGTGTAAAGAAAAAGACTGGGTGATGTTTGCCCGTTATGCCGGGTCCCGTTTTTCCATTGACGGCGGAGAAGTAAGGATTTTGAACGATGATGAGATTCTTGCAAGGATTGCAGACCCAGAAGATGTCAAACATTACTAAAGGTGACTTATGAGTGCTGAAAACGCTACCGAACAGGTAGAACTTGAATTAGAAGATAAAGAAACCGTGGTTGAAGTTCCGGATATTGAAGAAGAAGGGACTGAAGAAACCACTGAAGATCAATTTGACAAAGCAGATTCTGCCACGCAAAAACGAATAAATCGTTTGACTAAAAAAATGCGTGAGGCTGAACGTCGTGAAGTTGAAGCAATAAGTTATGCCAAACAAGTTCAAGAAGAGTCTCAACAAATAAAAACTCGTATGAACAGTTTGGATAGTCATTATGTTAACGAGTTTAGTAATCGAGTAACCACCCAACAGCAACAAGCTGAAGAAGCTATGCAGCGGGCTATGGATGTGGGGGACACAAAAGCGGTAGTAGATGCCCAACGGCAACTAACGTCTTTGGCGATTGAAAATGATCGCGCTCAACAGGCTAAAGTCCAGCAAGAAAGGTATCAACAACAACTTGCGGCCCAACAACAAGCTGAGTTAAACCAGCCAATGCCGCAACAACAACCCCAACCAAAAAGGCCAGATCCCAAAGCAGAAGAGTGGGCTGTCAAAAACGACTGGTTCGGTGAAGACGAGGCTATGACGTATGCGGCTTTTGGCATACACAAAAAGTTAGTCGAAGAACAGGGATTTGACCCGCAGTCCGATGATTACTATAATGAATTGGATCGGAGAGTCTCTGAAGAGTTTCCGCATAAGTTTAAAGAACAGAACCGCCGTCCAGCCCAGACAGTGGCTTCTGCTAGTAGACAAACAACAGGGCGCAGTGGGAAAAGACAGGTTAGACTCACCCCTAGCCAAATTGCGATAGCAAAAAAATTGGGTGTGCCGCTTGAAGAATACGCGAAATACGTGAAGGAGTAAGAATATGAGTGAAGAAAACAATACAGTTGATGCGCCCATCAAACGAACTTCTCGCGCAAATAACACTAGAGACAAAAAGGCTATGCGTAAGCCTTGGAGTCCACCATCTATGCTAGATGCACCACCTGCGCCTGATGGGTATAAGCATCGTTGGATTCGTGAAGAAATCCGGGGATTTAGTGATACCAAGAACATTAGTGCAAGAATAAGAGAGGGCTGGGAGTTAGTTCGTAAAGACGAATATCCAGACTTTGAAGCCCCTGTTGTTGAATCAGGTAGATACGAAGGTGTGTTTGGAGTAGGTGGGCTGCTTCTTGCAAGAATGCCTTTAGAAACAGTAGCCGAAAGAACTGCATATTTTAATTCAAAAAATTCAGATCAAATGGAAGCTGTTGATTCAGACATGATGCGGGAAAATGCACACTCATCCATGACGATTGCAAGACCGGATCGTCAATCTCGTGTAACTTTTGGCGGTCCACGTAAGTGATGACCGTTTTTTATTGGAGGAAGTAAAATGGCTAATAGCAACACTGCCTTTGGTCTTCGTCCTGTTGGAATAGTTGGAAGTGGCGTAAACTCTACTGGCGTAACTGAGTATGAGATCGCTTCTAACAACACCAATGCTATATATCAATACGGTATCTGTGTACCTCTTGCTGCGGGCGTAATAACCTTTGCAGGAGCCACCGATGGCGGAACGACACAAGCGTTGGGCGTTCTAATGGGCGTACAGTACCAAGATTCTGTGCAAAAAAAACCTGTTTGGCTTAACTACTGGCCCGGTTCTGGATCTGTAAGCGTTGATACAAATTTTCCTGTAAAAGCGTTTGTAGCAGATGACCCTATGCAAATTTTCAAAGTAGCAAGCGATGCGTCTTTAACGGACAGAGCAACCGCGCAAGCGGCTGTTTTCGCTAATGCTTCTTTAGGAACTTCTGCAAGAACTGGAGATAGTAATACCGGAGTTTCAAACTCCGCACTTGGCGTGAGCACAATAGCAACCACTGCAACGTTACCTTTAAGAATCGTCGGCATAGCCGATGAACCGGCAAACCGTGATTTTGCGGCTGCGGGTATCCCTGTATTGGTTCGTCTTAGTGCTCATTTTAACTCATCAACAAGCCGTTTCGATTCGCAGACTACTGCGACATCGACAGGCATTTAAGGAGGCTGACTAATGGCTATTTCAAGATCGCAATTAGCGAAAGAGCTAGAACCCGGCCTTAATGCGCTGTTCGGCTTAGAGTATGATCGCTACGAAAATGAACATGCTGAAATTTTTGAAGAGGAGTCTTCGGACAGAGCCTTTGAAGAAGAAGTTATGTTAGGTGGTTTCGCAACCGCACCCGTTAAAAGTGAAGGTGGAACAATTAGCTTTGACGACGCGCAAGAAACCTACACTGCAAGATATACGCATGAAACTATCGCTCTTGCTTTCTCAATTACTGAGGAAGCTATTGAAGATAATCTTTATGATCGTCTTGCTTCAAGGTATACCAAGGCATTGGCTCGATCAATGGCTACTACAAAGCAAATAAAAGCGGCTGCTATTCTTAACAACGCTTTTTCTACCAGCGATGGTTTTGCTTTGGGTGATGGCGCAGCATTATGTTCTGCTTCTCACCCATCCTTGTCCGGTAATCAGACTAACGTATTGGCAGTTGCTGCGGATCTCAACGAGACTTCGCTTGAGCAAATGTTGATTGATATTGCTGGTTTTACCGACGAGCGTGGCCTCAAGATCGCAGTTCGTGGAATGAAGCTTATTATTCCTAAAGAGCTTCAGTTTGTTTCAGAAAGAATTATTAATTCTAACCTGAGACCCGGAACTGCCGATAATGACATTAACGCAAATAAGGCAATGGGTATGCTTCCAGAAGGTGCGGTGGTTAATCACTTCCTCACTGATACGGACGCATTCTTCATCAAAACTGATGCGCCAAATGGTTTCAAATACTTCAACCGTGCGCCAATTAAAACGGCAATGGAAGGGGACTTTGATACTGGTAACATGCGTTTCAAAGCCAGAGAGCGTTATTCGTTCGGCGTTTCCGATTGGAGATCAGTGATCGGTACACCGGGAGCTTAATTTGCTCTACAATGGAAAAGGCGGCGCTTGCCGCCTTTTTTATTTTAGGGTATGATTTTCCTATCCTGACAGTCGCATTGGGTGACTGACATTAGCCAAGACGGGAGAAAATCATGGCTGTTCATTTTACTGGTCCTATTCTTTTTGCTGGTAAGGATTCATCACGAAAGTGGTTTGAAAACCTTCCAATTGATAAAAACCCTGATTTCGTCACTTATATGGACGATTTTACGGGAATTGCGCTTGATGCAACTAACGACTGGACAGTCGTTAAAGATTCAAGTGCCACTGCTGCTTTGGGCGCTGACGCTGAAAACGGCACTCTTGTTTTAACTTCTCAAGCCACCACAGACAATGATGGCGCTTCTGTACAGGGTAACGAAATATATGCCCTATCTTCGTCAAGAGATATTTGGTTTGAAACAAAGCTGTTTATTACCGACGACGAAGGCGATGCAATGGACGTTTGTGTTGGTCTGACTGTTAATTTTGCTTCTAATCCAGAAGCCATGTTAACCGCAGCCGACAGAATTGTTTTTCAAATTGACGATGGCGACAGTAATATTGACTGTGTAACAGAAAAAGACGGCACCGCAACCACAACAGACTCTGGTGTGGATATAGTCCCCGGCACTTACATAACGCTTGGTTTTCACGTTAAAGGAACGGGTTCAGTTGAATTTTTTGTAAACAGGAACCTTGTTGCTACGCATACAGCTAACCTTCCCGATAACGAGAACTTAACTATCGGTGCTATGGAGCTTTCAGGGTCTGCGACGGGAACTAAATCAGCAACTATTGATTATTTGTTTACATCACAAAACCGTTAAGGTAATTAGCTATGGCTGCAAAAGAGAAAGTTAAAGTTAAAGCTAAAGTTAAAGCTAAAACTGGAGCTAAACCTAAACCTAAAGCGAAAGCTAAAGCAGTCAATACGGCAGCACTTCCCCCTATAGGAAGTGCTGCTCGTAAAGCTTTGGTTTTACGGGGTGAAATAGAGGAATAAACGATGGCAGGTTCTGATGCACAAGCAGTTTTTATTACTGCCGACACAAATGCAGTGGATGCGGCTTCAGTAGCCGCCGCCGCTCGTCCCAATACTGCTTTTACTATAGATGGCACAGACACCGATGGTGGGGTAGCTACTTTTGCCGCAGGAAGAATCATCACCTGTACGACAGCCGGAACTGGCGATAACGGTAAAACCGTAACGTTAACCGGTACAGACGTTAATGGAGATTCTCAGACAGAAGTTATTACGCTTTCTGGATCAGCTACCGCCCATGCGGGCACTAAATATTTCAAGACAATAACGGCAGCATCAGCTTCGGCGCAACCTGCGGCTAATGTTTCTATTGGAATGGCTGGTGAAGCGGCAGAAGTTATCTTTGCAGGAAGGTCCCGTTTAAAAGGGATTTACATTGTCAATTCGGGTACAGCGGGTACTTTGGATTTTTTAACTACGTCCCCTTCAGGTACTTCTTTGATGAAGTTAGGGACGGTAGCTAGTGCCACTGTTACACGCGATGTGAATATTCCGGAAGAAGGCGTTATGTTTACGGATGGAGTGTATATTCAGTACACAGTAGCTACTTTTACTACTATTACTGCTTTCCATGCTTAATGGGACGTGCCGTAAAAATAGGCCCAAAGCCAAAAACTCCTAAAGTTACTTACTTTAGGAAAGGCGGAAAGGTTTCCTCTAAATCAAAAGGCAGCAAAATTTGCCCTGAAGGTAAAGCGTGGGCTAAAAGAACTTTTGATACCTATCCTTCTGCTTATGCTAATTTGGCGGCTTCCAAGTATTGTAAGGACCCTAATTACGCAAAAAAATCAAAAGGCGGCAAAAGGAAAGGTCGATAGATGGGCGAGTTAAAAAAATGGCTCGATCAAGATTGGGTCCGGATTGGAACAGACGGCTCGATAAAAGGTCCGTGTGGGACTTCTGAGAACAAAAAACGACCAGATAGGTGTTTGCCTCGATCCAAAGCGAAATCTTTAACGAAAGCAGAAAGAGCGGCAACTGCTAAAAAGAAGAAGAAATCGAATAAAAAAGTAGTTTCTAATACGAAAGCAGCAAAAGTTAAGAACATGAGGAAAGGCGGCTTGGTTGCAAGAGGTTGTGGTGCAATTTTGCCAAATCGTAGGAAAGTAACTACGGGTTCAGTTTCAACAGTATGAGGTGGAAAAATGGCTGGAAAAAGACCTAAGATGATGAGAAAAGGTGGCGCACCTAAGATGATGCGTAAAGGCGGTGCGGCTTATCCGAAAGGTATGAAAAAGGGTGGCGCTGTGAAGAAAAGCAAAAACGGATCGAATGGCGGAGCAATGACTGTTGCTAAAGCACGAGCGTTTTTGAAAGACAAAGGGTATTCCGTAAACAAAAAAGCTTAGAATGCCGTATTTAATAAGTAATATACCGCATTTTAATTGTTGGGTTCGGAGAGAGTTTACGTGTAACCACATGCGTCATCATGGGGATTATCTTCATGCAATGGCAATTGCTGTAAACACAATACCGGATAGAAGTTTAAGTTTTCAGGTGGTTTTTACTGGATGTGAAGTAGATCCAGAGGACGATGAACCAAACCTGCATGGTGGGGCGATGTGGGCCAGAATGCCCATACAGGCACTTGTTGCCGATATAGTAATGGATGAATGGCCCGAAAGGATGATAGATCATTTAGCACAACCGTGGGATTGCGAATCGAGAAATCATGGCGTAGTTGTGATGGATCGGGTGAGTAGTAGCCCGTGGGTTGCAAAGATTGACCATGAATTTTACTCTGCTCGATATATGTTTACCGTCGATTATACGGACCATAATATCGCGGATGATCCTGCCCAGCATAAACAAAGTCATGTCATGTATATTACAGAGCCGGGAGCTTGGTACGGTAATATGGTGGCGTTACCTAATAATCGAGTAAGGGCTACAAGCCCTGCTTTATGGGCTACAGGAGAGGGCGCACCGGATTTTCGGCCTAGCCAAACTATTCATTCCGCAGAGGGACATGAAAGCTATATGGACCCATCCATTGTATTTGACAATCTTTATCACGATAATGAGACAGAAGACTCATAGGGTGCGGAAATGGCTACGTCTGGGACCACAACTTTTGAACTAGATGTAAATGATTACATTGAAGAAGCTTTTGAGCGTTGCGGCTTAGAAGCACGAACAGGCTATGACCTAAAATCAGCCAGAAGGTCTTTAAATATTCTTTTTGCAGATTGGGCAAATAGAGGCTTGAATCAGTGGACTATCACCCAACGCACACAAACAGTAACGGCAGGTACGGCTTCTTATAGTCTAGGCACTGATGTAATTGACATCTTGTCCGTAGTGGTAAGGCGAGATAGTACGGATATTTCTGCGGAAAGATTAAGTCGTAGTGGGTTTTTAAACATACCCAACAAAACGACACAAGCACGACCCAATCAGTTTTTTCTTGATAGACAAATCACCCCGGTTTTGAATGTTTGGCCTACACCAGACAACAGTACGGATGTGATTATATATGATGCTCTAACCCGCATAGATGACGCGGGGGAATACACCAACACTGTAGAGCTTCCCTTCAGGTTTTTCCCTTGTCTTGCAGCAGGTCTGGCTTACTACATATCCGTAAAGAAAGCCCCTCAGAAAACCCCCTTGTTGAAAACTATTTATGAAGAAGAATTTGAGAGGGCTGCAAATGAAGACAGGGATAGAGCCTCTTTCAACATAACGCCAAACTATATGTATTTTAGGACTTAAAATGGCAAAGTATGCTTCAGGGAAACACGCTTATGCTATATCTGACCGATCTGGTTTTCGATATCGGTACAGAGATATGCGTAAAGAGTGGAATGGCATGTTGGTTGGCAAAGATGAATATGAACCCAAACAGCCACAATTGGGGCCGTTTCGCTCTGATGTAGATCCACAAGCTTTGCGAGATGCTCGTCCGGATCGGGTAGAACCTATGGAAGTTTACGTGGGTATACCTAATGTAGAAGACATGACCCCTAAACCATTTAGAGGAATAGGGTTTGTTGGGCAAGTAACGGTGACTACATGAGCTTTACTTACGCGCAACTTAAAACTGCATTGCAGGATTATACCGAAAACGAAGAAACCAGCTTTGTTAATAATCTGCCTGTTTTCATAAGACAAGCCGAAGAACGTATTCTTAAAAACGTTCAATTAACATTGTTTCGTAAAAATGTTGAGGGGACAATTGCGTCCGGTAGTTTGTATCTTAATCTTCCGGAGGACTTTCTTGCGCCTTTTTCTTTTGCTTTAACAAACAGTAATGAAAAAATATTTTTAGAATTCAAAGACGTTAACTTTTTACAATCCTTTAACCCGAACCCCGCAACAACCGGGGTTCCTAGATATTACGCATTGTTTGACATTGAAAACCTTATTTTAGCGCCTACGGCATCCGCAAATTATGAATCGGAGCTACATTATTACTACAGACCCGCCAGTTTAACTGCGGGAGCAGATTCTGGAACAACTTGGCTTAGTGAAAATGCTGAAGTTACCTTACTTTATGGGTCTTTAATTGAATGTTATACTTATATGAAAGGCGAAAACGATTTGATGCAACAGTATGACAAAAAGTTTTTGGAAGCTTTAACGGCTTTGAAAATGTTTGGTGAAGCAAAAGAAGTTACAGATGCTTATAGAACAGGACTTGTAACGAGGCAAAAAACATAATGTGGACAGATAGCGCAAGCACTCCAACTGATTTTGGGATTACAGTTACTACAACGCAAAACCGTGGTTCTACCCCCGAAGAAATAGCGGAAAGATGTGTAAAGCACATTATATCTGTATCAGACACCGCACCGGAGGTTATTAAAGCACAGGCTTTGGCTTACAAAGAGCAAATGTTGGTTCTGATTTCTTTTTATTTAAAAGAAGCAGTCAAAAGCGACAGAACAAATGTTTACAACATGTTGCGTGATGCGGGACAACCTAAATTAGCGGAAGCGTTGAGGAGAATATAATGGCATTTGACGGAAATTTTATGTGTACCAGTTTTAAGAAGGAACTCCTTACTGGTACGCACAACTTTACTAATACCAGCGGGAACACGTTTAAAATTGCGTTGTATACAAACAGTGCAACTTTTACAGCCGCAACAACAGCATATACCACTGGAAATGAGGTTAGTGGCACCGGGTATACGGCAAAAGGTGCGACGTTGACAAACGTTACCCCAACAACCTCAAGCACAACAGCTTTGACAGATTTTGCGGATGTCACTTTTGGAAGCAGCACCATTACGGCTCGTGGAGCCTTGATATTCAATGATTCAGCTTCTGGAGATCCAACCGTTTTGGTTTTAGATTTTGGTTCTGATAAAGAGTCTTCAAGCGGTGACTTCGTAATTGTCTTTCCAACTGCGGATGCGAGTAACGCGATAATTAGGATCGCCTAGTGGCCGACGCAAGTGTTGCTTTTAGTGGCTGGAATTCCTCTAATACAACATGGAATTCAGGCACTTGGGGCGGAGATGCAGCAGTACCGGGAGCTACCGGTGCGTTAAGTGCGGTCACTGTAGTATTAAACGACAGTGTTACCCTAACAGGGATAGCTGCGTCTGCCTTGCTAAATGGCGTTACGGTAGTAGAAGGAACAGGAATTTCTGTTAGTGTGACAGGAGTTCAAGCAACAGGAGCTACCAATCAAGTTTTGGTTTGGGGTAGAATTATACCGGCTGCAACAGTGACTTGGACAGAGATTGTTGCAACGCCTTAGTGAAGGAGAGGCATAGATTATGGCTACTTATGTAAATGATTTAAGGTTGACGGAGCTTGCTACTGGCGAAGGTTCAGGAACTTGGGGCACCACTACAAATACTAATTTTGAACTTATTGGAGAGTCTTTAAGTTACGGAACGGAAGCTGCTTTTGGGTCTGATGCAAATGCAACTACTACAGTTGCTGATGGTTCTACTGATCCAGCGCGTTCTTTTTATTACAAAGTAACGTCTGGAGCCACTTTATCGACTACACGGGTTTTAACCATCGCCCCGAACACCGTGTCTCGTGTAATGATTATTGAAAATGCCACCACCGGTTCTCAGGTTATTACTATAAAACAAGGGTCCGGTACGACGGTAAATATACCAAGCGGCGGCGTAAAAATTGTTTATTTGGACGGTGCAGGTAGTGGCGCGGATGTTGTTGAGGCCACCGCTGATTTGGACCTTACCGGCACCACCACGGTTGCGGCCTTAACTGCTTCAGGGGTTATTACCGGTTCAACCGTAGAAGCTACAGGCGATACCTCTGCTAGTGATAATGCAGCCTTGGGTTTTACGGCTGCGGAAGGGGCCATACTGACCGGTCAGGGGTCTACCTCAGACGTTACTTTAAAGAATGACGCTGACGGCGCGGCTTTAACAATTCCTACCGGAACTACAAATGTAGACATTGTTGGAGATGTTACAGCGGCAACGGTCAATGCAGATGGTGACACTTCTGGTGGTGACAACGCTGCGATGGGTTATACCGCTGCTGAAGGCTTGATACTGACAGGTCAGGGTTCTACCAACGATGTTACTATCAAAAATGATGCAGATGGGGATGTAATTGCAATCCCCACTGGGGGCACTGACGTTAATTTTCACGGCAATGTGAATATATTAGCTGAAGGTGATTTACGCCTTCAGGACAATAGTGGCGGTCAATATATTGCTTTACAGGCTCCTGCAACAGTTGCAAGCAATGTGACCTTGACTTTTCCCGCAACAGACGGCGATGCGGATCAGGTTTTAAGCACAAATGGTAGTGGGGTTCTGGACTGGGTTACATCTGGCGGGGCTTACAACACATGGTTGATTAAAACGAGCGGCTATACGGCGCTTGTTGGCGATCAAATTATCGTTAATAGTGCCAGCGCAGTAACCATCACGCTACCGGCCTCCGCTGCTGCTGGGAATACGGTCATTATCAAAGCTACGGGCGGCGGTACGGTCACGGTAGGCCGCAACTCACAAAAAATTAATAGCATAGCAGACGACGGAACCGTGTTGAGCGGGACGGCAGTTCAGTTGGTCTTTGTTGACAGCACAATCGGATTCCTCGAAATCTAGGAGATTATAAATGGCAATTTTACTAGGGAATGAAAATTTAAATGTTATAGAAGAAGTTGTATTGACTTCCTCACAGACATATACAGCGCGAAGAACAGGAACCGCCGATGTCATCTGCCTTGGGGCCGGTGGTCAAGGTGGTTCTTCGGGAAAAGTTTCTCCGGGTCATTTAACACATATTGTAAATGCTAGCGGTGGAGGTGCTGGTGGATATTCACGAAAAAGAATACCAATAACAGCAGGTGACACATTTACTGTCGTTGTTGGAGCAGGAGGTCAAGCGAATGCAAACAAGCTGCCTGATTCCGATGGCGTTAAAGACGGAGGTGCTGGAGGTGAAAGCACTTTTGACCATGCTTCTGCTACCGCGACGATTGCTTTAGATTCTAACGGTGGTGCTGGAGGAGTAGGTAATCAAACTACCTCCGCTTCTGGAGCTACTTATGCAGGTGGTGCTGGAGGTACGGCAACAGGTGGCGACGTAAACTTTACGGGAGGGCGTGGAGGCACAATTACTCGTAATAATAACGCATCAGGCGAAGGTATGTTTGCAACAGGAGGGGGTGCGGTTGCTCTTTTTGGAGCAGCTTTTAATGGCGGTGATCTTAATTTTACGGGTAGTGGTCATAAACAAAGTGCAACAGGAGGTGCTGGAATAGGCGGCAATGGTGGAGATGTAGCGTATGACACTGGTTCAGCAAATTCTGTTTGTGCTAGTGGTGGCGGTAGTGCAAGTGGAGAAGGTAATGGATTTACCTCTACTCATACAGCAGCAACTACTGAAGCAATAACAGCATTTGCAAAAACAGATTTGGTAATGGGAGGCGGTCGATTGCCTTCACATGGAGGACAAGCTGCATGCACTAATACTATAACTGGTTGCATTGCAGGTAATGGAGGAACAGGTGCGTTACGAGCTGTATTAGCTGGTAAGGGCGATTCAACTTACAATTCTATTTATGGCGGCAACGATAGACCAACAGAAGTTCATGATGCTGCTTCATTTCGTCCATACTCTATGATAGATGGAGGACTAGCACAGTATCCACAGCCAACTGGCCCCGGAGGGGGCGGTGGGGCAGCTTGTGGGACCGCTGGCAATAACGCAAATACCTCAGTCATTGCTGCTGGTAATGGAGCAGCGTTTGCAGGAGGTGGTGGAGCTTGTAGCGTTGTTACAAATTCAGAACTTTTAAATAGCACTGAACTTATATCAAGCAGTGGACGAGGTGGTATTGGAGGAGGTGGTTCTGGAGGCTGTATATTAGGCACTAATACTAGCTCTACTGTTGAGTGGTCTTCTGGTGGTGATGGTGCAGTCATCATTCAATATTTAGGTTAGGAGAAATAGAATGGCTGGCACAAATAGATGGATGATAAAAGACGGGTCAGGAAACGTAGTCAATACAATTATTGCAGACGAAAGTTTTGTAAAACAACATTACTCAAATTATGAAATGTTTGTTCCTGTCTATAACGAAGTTGATCCAGAGATAATGGGTAGGAAGTGGAGGGGTCATCAATTACGACAAACTGATGAAGATATAAGAGGTTTGTCAGATCATCCTGACAATTCTAAATGGTTAGCTTGGAGAAAAACTTTAAGGGATTGGCCGTCTACTACAGATTTTCCAAGCACTCTACCTCAAAGGCCTTATACTGATAAATGAAAGAAGTAATCTTAAATACTTCAGATCAGCCTTGTTTTATAGGGGCGTGGTATTTACCTCAAATATCTATTTGTGATCAGATTATTGCTGCATATGATTCAGGGTTTTTAGAAAAAGGAGAGGGACGTTTAGGTGCCCATAAAGGCGATCCAAAAGGAAAAGTTAATAAAACACTTAAAAACTCAATAGATTCAAATTTGCTTAAAAGACCTGATATTGCTGATGACTTTACTGCAAATCTTGCGGCTGTTTTACAGCAATACAAACAAAAGTTTTCTTATGCTGATGATGTAGAAACTTATATTTTAGATCAGCTAAATATACAGAAATATCCAAAACAAACTGGTGGCTATCATGGTTGGCATTGTGAACGACAAGGTAACAATACTAGACATCTTGTTTGGATGACTTATTTGAATGATATTGAAGAAGGTGGTGAGACTGAATTTTTTTACCAAAAACTTAAAGTGAAACCACGAAAAGGATTAACTTTAATTTGGCCTGTTGATTGGACGCACATCCACAAAGGACATATCGCGCCAAACGAGGAAAAAATGATTATTACAGGCTGGTTCAGCTTCTTAGAGCAGCAGCCTTCTGTCGAAGAAATTGATAAAATGAAAAAAATAGAACCAGCAGTGGCTTTAGCAGGGTAGCTTTTATGAAAACTGATTTACAAAAACATGAAACCGAGTGTGCCCTTCGTTATGAAGGTTTTAAAGAGCAGTTTAAGGTTGCCAGTGACAGAGTGACTCGTGTTGAAATGGCGGTTTACGCTCTCTACCCTTTCATGGTCACCCTTGTTCTAACAGTCAGTTATCTCAAGTAATTTTTAATTGCTATGATATTCAAACCTGACCCCCAGCGGCCTAACAAGGTGAATTATGCCTTTAACAAAATTAGAGTTTAGACCGGGTGTTAATAGAGAAACAACTTCCTACGCAAACGAAGGGGGTTGGTTTGACTGCGATAAAGTCAGGTTCCGATTTGGTACGCCCGAAAAAATAGGCGGCTGGCAAAAACTTTCTATTATTTCATTTTTAGGCACCGCAAGAAGTATACATCCTTTTGCCGCGCTCGATGGCGAACGCTACCGGGGGCTTGGCACTAATTTAAAATATTTTTTAGAATCTGGCGGAGCTTACGCAGACATTACGCCTTTGCGTGTTACTACAAGCGCGGGGGATGTCACGTTCGCCGCGACCAACGGCTCATCTACCATTACAGCAACAGACGCGGATCACGGTGCAATCAAAGGAGACTTTGTTACTTTTTCCGGAGCGGCTTCTTTAGGCGGCACTATAACCGCCAATGTGTTGAATCAAGAATATCAGATCGACACCATCGTCAACGTAAACTCTTATACTTTTACGGCACGTACTGCTAGTACAACAATCCCAGACATTACAGTAGCAGGGGCACTCGTTCCAACCGCTGTTGAAGCAAACGGCTCAGATACTGGAAATGGCGGCGGCAGTATTGTTGGTGTTTACCAAGTCAACATTGGATTGAACACCACGGTCCTTGGCACAGGTTGGGGCGCAGGAGCATGGGGCCGTGATACGTGGGGATCGGCAGCTAGTCTTGCCGTCGCAGGTAACTCTATTCGTATCTGGGAACACGATAATTTTGGCGAGGATCTGTTGTTTAACGCCAGAGATGCCGGTATTTTTTATTGGGATGAAAGTGGTGGCACTTCTGCAAGAGCCGTTGCTTTGAAGGATCTTGCTGGAGCGGATGCAGAAACGCCTACTGTAGCAAAGCAAATATTAGTTTCTGATAATGACAAGCATGTACTGGTGTTTGGTTGTGATGCCGAAACCAGCATTGGAACACAAGATCCGCTGCTAATACGTTTTTCTTCTTCTGCAAGTCTGACAACTTGGAAGTCTGAACTTACCAATTCAGCCGGTGATTTACGGATAGGCTCTGGAACCAAGATTGTAAAAGCCGTTGAAACTAAACAACAAATTGTTGTGATCACAGATGTTGGCGTTCACGCGCTACAGTTTATTGGTCCTCCGTTTACTTTCGGTATTCAACAAGTGGGTGAAAATACAACGATAGCGGGGCCTTTGTCCGTAACGGCTGTTGATGACAACGTGTTTTGGATGGGTCAGGGCGACTTTTATGTCTATACTGGACAAACGCAAAAACTTCCCTGTTCTGTCAAAAGTTATGTTTTTAATGATTTTAATGACCAACAACGTGAAAAAGTGGTTGCAGGGTCAAACAGTGCTTTTTCTGAAATTTGGTGGTTTTATCCTTCTGCCGACAGCGACGAAAATGATCGGTATGTGGTGTATAACTACCTCGAAAAGACGTGGTACTACGGTAATTTATCGCGCACCGCGTGGGTTGATAAGGGTATAGACGACGATCCTACGGCTGCTTCGGAAGGATTTTTGTATTTGCAAGAGGTGGGTAACGATGACGGCAGCACAAACCCTGTGTCGTCAATTACGTCTTATGTCGAAAGCAGTCAGATTGATATCGGCGATGGTGATAAGTTTGTGTTTATGCGTCGGGTTTTACCGGATTTGACGTTTGTGGGGTCTACTTCAGACGCGCCCTCTGCTAATTTTACGATGAAAGCAAGGAATTTTCCGGGTGGAAACTACTTGCAAACAGATGAAGGCGGCGTGACACGCTCTTCAACTTCACCGGTAGAACAGTTTACAGACCAGCTTTTTGTGAGATTACGGGGCAGGTCCTTTGCAGTCAGAGTAGAGTCCACGGCCCAAGGAACACAGTGGCGGTTCGGCGCACCTAGAGTCGATATCAGGCCGGATGGTAGACAATAATGGCAAGAGCTTTAACTTTTTTACCATTTCCTAACCCTCCGGAGGCTTATACGCCGGATTATATGGCGCAGTTAACACGGACTTTTTCCGTGTTTCAGGAGCAGGTTAACACCCCCGGAGAATCACGGGCCACGGGCATAACGCTGACTAATCTACAGACCGATGACAGCGGCTTGGAAACAGGGGCTGTTTTTGAACATGGTGGGGCGTTAAGGGTTCCGGTAATAAATTCACCCTATGTACGGGGTTCGGTGGGAACAAGTGCAGTTGGATCAGTTACAGTGACGATAAGTTAACTCGTAGACTGAATAAACTAAACTCAGTACAATGATCAAAACGGATCATTGTCGGTGGAGCAAGATAATGGCGAACACAGCCGAACAACTCGAAATCGAAGAGGTTCCGTCCGGCGGTATCGGTGATTTTGTGATGTCTGAAAAGGCTTTTCAAGCCCTTGAAAGACAAAATGCCGAACAAGAGTACGGAAATGAAGGTATAGCCCGGTTTGAAAACACGGCTGGTCGGATTGCTGCGTATGGTCGTTTTGGTGACGATCAGGTAGCGCACGTCGAAACGGGCGAATTAATTGTTCCACGGCGGCTTATTGATCAAAGCCCTGAACTCAAAGAATCTATTTTTCAACACTTACGCGAAGCCGGTATTGAAGATCCGGAGCGTTATGTTGTAGGAGATGCTGAAAACAGCATCAACCCGGAAACAGGGCTGATGGAGTTTGGATTTTTCTCCAAGATATTCAAAGGTATCAAGAAAGCATTTAAGAAGATTGGTAAGGTTCTCAAGAAAGTTGCGCCAATGGTTTTGTCAATTGGTCTAGCCATGACGCCTCTTGGAGCTATTTACGGTGCTGCTTTAGGGTCTGGCATAGGAACGCTAATACAAGGCGGCAGCTTAAAAGATGCACTAAAA
>TARA_R110002110_G_scaffold861_2_pt1 | contig 22117 bp, 28 predicted proteins | sample TARA_R110002110 | Tara Oceans TARA_R110002110 (sample SAMEA4397330) | marine metagenome | biome: Polar Biome; feature: [SRF] surface water layer (ENVO:00010504); material: water (ENVO:00002006), including particulate matter (ENVO:01000060) such as... | depth 5 m
AACAACTCTACCATCGTCAGATAGTGATGGTATCACAGCTTCTGTTATCCATTTCCGGTTTTTTGCTCGTCCTTCTGCTGTCGCGGCATTAAGCTCTGATTCATAATCATCAACAACGATAAGATTAGGACGGGTATCCCCTTCGATAAAACCCCGAACTCTCTGCCCAGTACCAACGGCAACAATACGAGCCCCATTTGCAAGAACAATGTCATTATTAGTCCACCTCTTTGCTGTAAGAGGGCCATAGTCCCCAAACATTTGTTTAAAATTACCAGAATTCTCTAAATGATATTTAATCCTAGATAAAAAGTTAATACTCTGACTCTGACTCTCAGATATGATAACTATAAACAAATCCTCAGCCGAAGGCTTGAAAGCGACCTTGTGCAGGGGAAGAATCAAGGAGGTTACTGTACTCTTCGCAGTTCCTCTCGGAGCCGCTATGAGTACTCGCTTTAAAGACGTATCGGCTAAGGATTTATAAATCTGGTGATGAAAAGGAGGAACATCCTTGTTCAAAGCTGTCGGGAACATTGTCTTACCAAATAGACCAATGTTATCCTTCAGTTTCTTTAAGGCATTCTGCTCAGCCCACTTAGTCTCGAATGAATCTACTTCAACTGTCTGTCCCATTTACGGGTAACTCTTTAGTCCTTGTAGCTGTAAGCTTATTCTCTTCTTGATTGATATTATCAATTAAGGCTCTGGTTTGTACGGCTTCTATCTTCTCAGAGACCGTTATGGTCTCCTTATCCTTCATACCATGTATCTCCATGCCATCGTTAACAAAACCCCTTATTCCGTTAACATCTTCCTTTTTTAGTGCTATATCAACACCCTTTTTCATCAAATCTATGAAATAGTCAGCATCTAACATATTATCAGCTAACATTTTCTGTGCTTCATCTCTTTTCATACTTTTAAAACTCTCAGTGCGCATGTGGCGCTTTAATTTACGACGTTTACTTACCGATACGCTACCATATACCCTGTCAATGGCTACATCACGGTTCTCTGTAACAGCCGCCCAAAAGGCTAAGTCTTGGTAATCATCTGAATTACACCTAACCTCTAACCATCTCTTCCCAGTCATGGTAGTATTCGTTATCCTGCCACCACAATTAAGCTTTTTATTAGGATACTTACTGTCCCACATAATATACCCAAAAGGCATACGGTAATAAAAGGACTTTCTACCTGCTATATCAGTATATTCCTTCTTTTTAATGATTTTAGCTACATATCCGTCATCTGTTAGAGCATATTGTCCCTCATCTGCATCCTGCCAGTAGTCAAAGTCTAAATCCTTCTCTATAGCCTCCCCTGATAGGTAGATAGTGTAGTCAGTGGGACCTACATCCCTGTGATTAATTGTAACAGAAAACAATACCGCTCCAAGACTGTGATGTATCCCTATTTATATAATAAGTGATATTAGGAATGACTAGAAATTCGGTATAAGCTTGTACTTCTTTAGTAACTTCCATGTAACTGCCCCTTCTATTAAAGCCTCTAGTAAAAATTCTATAAGCATGTTACCCCCCTTAAACCTAGGCGGGGGATATATACGGTTTTCATTCTTATACAGCTCAATAAACAACTGAGCAACCTCCTCAAAGGTTACTTGCCTTCCCCAAGCCTCAATAATGTAATCATTCTTTCCCTTAGTTCCCTTGCGGTAGGTAATCCAGTCCACCGGGCTAATAGGTGGTACAGGCGGATAACCCCTAGATACATCGTTAATAGGAGTAACTCCAGCCATAGGACCGTTATCCTCCCTAGCCTCATTAATATCCTTGTTATTTGCTGTAGACCATCTTGCATAAGTCTCTGTAACCTCCTTAAAACGAGCTTCCCTGTTCTGTTTAGAAGAGAACCCTGTCATTCTTATTAAATCGTCCCACAAGCTCTGGTAGTCTAAGTCACCGTTCTCAGTGATGTACCCCTGAATTAACCTGTAGTCCGTACTAGTGTCATCTAACATAGTGCGAAGTAACCCCTTATTTATATAGATAGGCTATGTAATACGTAACCAAATATTATTAAAAAAATAAAACAATTATCTTTAAAATGCAATACCTATTAATAGGGTGAAGTGATTCCCATTAAGTTACTATATATAGGGATTAGGGGGAAACCGCAGGGAACTGGTTAGTGGTCCTAACCAATTAAGGTTGCAATTCCAAAATATTCCAAAAAATACTGTAGAATGGGCTTACGTGGTATACAACGAACCGTACCGCGTCCGTTTTAACGGGCATGGGCCCCTAGAAGCGTTGAAATCTGCTCCGCAGATTGTCAACCCTTCCTCCCATGCACCGTACAACGGCCACGCTCCTTGGTTCAACTAGCCCCTGCATATTTCTGGCAGGTACAACATCTACCAGAAACCAACACAAAGGACAAAGGCACTATCATGATTAAACTATTGAACCAACTGTTTGACATAGCTAAAGACTGGCTCAAGTTTGAATTCCAGACCAAAGATGGCAGTAAGCATAGCAAGTTCTACATCAATGCCACTGTAATCACCGATGAGAAATTTGCACAGATTCTACCATTCCACGGTAAGTCTCTCCAAATGGCTGACGGTATCACTCGTACACTTGAATGCGAACCTAAAGGCACTGCTTACGTAACTAAGCTTGGTCTCCAAAAGTTCACCGAGTCTCACAAGATTCAGCTTGTACCAGATACCCGTACACCAGAGTCTAATATGCTCAATATGCTCGGCTCTGAAGTATAAACACCCGAATTCCCCCCGTGTCCTAAGGTTCATAGCCTTGGGATACGGGCATGATGCGAAGTCTTATTTTATCACACCCACAGGTTAAAGGAATCGACAATGAACGCACTTATACATTACACAATAGAATTGATTATAACAGTTATTAAGTTAACCAAGGGATACGGTCTTGACTCATTTGACTGGATATCCTACACCCGATACAAGGAGTCTAAACTATGATAGGCTAAGCAACAATGAAAGTATCCAAACTACGCACCGAGCTGGAGCGGTGAGATTAACTCCAGCAAACCTTTAAAGAATTAAACCTTGGGGCTACTAGGCTGGAGGTTGCACAGTAATCTATTCAACATCAGTGCATACCGAATAGTACCTACCAGCACGCCCCATAATCATTAACCAATAAACCCGTAAAGGAGTTCACAGTATGAAAGATGTAACAATAAAAGGTGATGTTATAACACGCGTAATTAGTCGTTCGGCTAAAGGTTGTCAAGTGGTCATACAAACCCCAATTAAAGGTGTTAAGAACCACAGAGGCAATCAAGCAATTAAAAGTGTCACTAAACATCTATTAAACAAGCCCCGTAAAGGAGAACAAGATGGAACCATCAAAGAAGCCTAAATGGTACTTTATCATTAACTCAGCACTGATTACGGTCAGAGCTAGAACCAAGGCGAAAGCCTTCAGGCTCGCAAGAGCACAACTTGCCTAATGGGCAAAGTCAAAGCATATCTGGAGCATGTATTGAACGTGCTTCAGATATCTCACGAAGAAGTCGAAGGTATGAGTCTAGCTGAAATAGACACATTACTTACGAATCATGAACATTCACTAAAGGAATCAGTGAATGAAATCAACAACGCTATACAGGATGATGAAGACACAGCCCTTAAAGAAAGTAATAAATGGGATGTAGATGTAGACGAGAACGGTCCTTTCATCTGTATAGCAAACAATAAAAGGAGTTAAAGTGAAATATCTAAAGGTCGCATTAAATACCTTAGTCCCTTCACCTTACAATCCCCCAACTCGGGAGAATAAGACAGAAATCCTAGCTGGTAACATTAAAGCTAATGGACTTCTAGTTCCTATTGTAGTAGCCAATGACATGACTATCATAGATGGCCATAGACGTCATAAAGCTCTGCGATATTTAGCAAAGGCAGACGGTGAAAAGGAATCAGCAATAAAGATTCCTATCATTCAGCATAACAGTGATAGTCACGAAGCATACGACAGTATGTTTATCGCCGCTAATACTGATACCATGTTAATTAATGGTAATCAATACTTGTGGAGATATATGAAAGGAGCAAGTGTTCCTAGGTATCACTTAAGTAGGATAAACTGGTTAATCACAGCACTAGGTAAGACCTATGCTCATGGAATGTTCAATAGAATATTACGTGAAAAGCATTCAGCTCTTACTTATCAAATGGTTATGGGTATATATTGTCGTTATACAGGACTCAACCCACATAAGGCAGTCACTTCGCGTAAGACACAAATGCGTAAATTAGCGTATTACCTCTTAAACGTAGAGACCCCATATAGGGTAAAGAGTGCAATAGCTCATTTTATTCCAGTAAGGACACTAAAGAACGCTATTAAGCACAGAAAGAAGCTTCAAGCAAAGTTCGCTACAAATAGCCACGCATAATGGATGGCTTTTTGTTTCTTAATGACTCATTGGACCTTTTGCTGGTAATAGGTTACCTATTATTATTAATAAGTGTAACTGTACTAATCATGATAGCTCGATATCATATCGGTCATGTTAAGGCTTTGGAAAAGCAAGTTGATTACTGGAGACAACAAGCCTTATCTGAAAACAAAAGGTCTATAAATGTTAGATGAACCAATAGGCGGTGATGATTCAGGAGTAGAATGTTCTAAATGTGAGTCAACAGACACAATATTCGTAGAATACAGCAATTCAAGTGAATTACAAGGAATGCAAGATGTATCCGAATTAGGCATTAAATGTCAAAACTGTGACCACGATGAAGAACCCGATGAGTACGCTGAACGTTTTAAAACAGATAATAGCGATTATTAATCGAGTAGGAGAGTATATGATAAAACGTATCATAAGGATGATTTCCAACATCTTTAAACCATGGAATAAAGGACAGCGTGCCCTTTGGTACGCACAACGTAGACAACTGAAACAAATTCAGAGTTTGCATAACATAGTAAATGAAATACAACTTTCTTTTGAAGGGCTCAATTTGGCTAATAAAAAGCCGAAAAGAGGTAGACCTAAAAAGAAATCTTAACAACCCTAAACAAGGAGAGCCACATGGCTAAAGTACTAGTACAAACGTTTGGTGGGGTAGTAAAAACAATGGAAGCGGAGAACCCAGCAGGGTTAGCTGAATCTCTTGGTGTCGCATTAGACAACACTACCATTCAGGTTAACGCTAAAGCCGGTGAAGCAACCACCTGTTTAAGAGACGATGATTTTGTCGCCTTTGTAACAGATAAGGTTACATCTGGATTGAATGCTATTAAAGGATTCTTCGCGTAACATTAATCAATAACCAATATATGGCTGGGCACTCTTATGTGTCCAGCTGTATGTAAAGAAAGGAATTTTAACATGAATGTATTACATAAGAAAGCCCTTTTCGTTAGAAAATGGTTATTAATGAATGCTCATTATCAGAGTCTATCACTAACCCTTAACGACGCATATGATACTGCTAAGTATTTTGCAGAAAAGTTAGATGTTCATAGCATGAAAAGAAACTGGCGTAGTAGATGGGAATTTAAAATAAGAGTTGGAAAACCTAAGTTCAGAGGTAGTGCTGGATATACATTACTCCCTCATTCATTGCGATTTAATTCAGATAACAATGAGATTAGGTTTGGACCTGAATTAGAAGAACCCAAGTGGTATTCTAATTTAGTTGATACCTTAATGGAAGGAAGTCCTAGTGATGTTCTCCATGTAAAAAGAGCATATACAGATGGCTATTATAGCAATCATCCACATATAGCAACAGATGGTAGACCTTGTTTAGGTGGGTGGGCAAGTGCTTGGAGTCAAACAATCGGGGTTAATAACCTTGTATCATTAATACCAGTATCTCAAAGTTTTCTTAATACATGGACATCAAATGATGCCTATTGGAATATTAATAATATCTATAGAGCCTTTATGCATATGCCATTATGGGCAAGGAAAGAAATGCCATTAGGTAAGTTTATAGCTAAGATTAATATTTTTAAGTTACTTTCTAGTTATCAAAGTAACACTCCTAATATTCGCTTTCATGATTTTACTCACTGGATGCGAGCAAATGAATCTATGTTACTACAATTAGTAAATGATGGAATACCATTTGAAAAAGTATTTGACTGTTATTATGGGAATTACTTAACTCAAGAGAATAGAATAGAAACTGAAGATAAAGAAATATTGCGAATAAAATGTGCTTCTGAATACATTAATGGTATTTTTAACGATGCAACAACTAGAGTGGCAGACACTCTTCTTTGTGGCACTGAGTACGCTAATAACTTAGTTGCTGGAACTATGATGGATATCCCTGATTATTACGTAAAACATCCTTGGAATACTCCTACATCTAGAATACCTGCGTATGAGTATAGTAATATAAGAGAACGCATGATACATTATCTTCATCAAACTGTTGGAAGTTCTAGTTACCAACTTTCGAATACAAAATTACATCACATATTAAATTTTGCTCGAAAAATGAACAAGGGAGAGTTATTTCATAATGTTATATACAGAAGTAGTACTGATATTACTGAATCAATAGTTTCTTATCTTAATAATCTAAGGTCTGATGATACTTTTAACCGTTACTTAAAAATAGTCAATAGAATATCAAAGTTAATTGGATATCCTGATGACCCATTAATCTGGGACGGAGTACATCGTAACAAAATGGCTAAAGATTTTAAAGGTAAAATGTTGTTCATTAATGATTGGATAAGCAGTACACCTGAAGCCAATCGCAGTATATGGGAGAATGTATCACAACACATAGCTTTCGAAACACTTGATAACTATGAAACTGTATTTACTAATAAACTAATAAGGAGGATTACCCGTGGCAAACGAATCAACAAACCCGCTCTTCACAATATCAATACCGCAGATAGTGGAGAACAAAATCAAATTCCTATTGGGACGTTTTAAGTCAATAGAATGGAGTGGCCCAGCATGGTATAAAATAGAAAAGTCAGATAAGAAAACAGGTTTCCCAGAACTTGTCTCTTTAGTCTATTTTAAACCAATACACTTGGGTAGCGGAGCTGAAACAGAGCTTGACGGAAATAAGATGGGCAAGCTACTACCAAAAGTCTATAAGAGATTTCCTGATTTAAAGGATTGCTACTTAGGACTAATACATAGTCACCATACTATGGGAGCATTCTTATCTTCAACAGACAAGAATACTGCTAGAGAACAGGCAAATGGAGATGGAATATTCTTCTCAACCGTTGTGGCATCATCGAGTAAGTTGTATGATTGTGCTTTAACGTATAAAGATAGGTTTGGTTATACAAATCTTGTTGATGGTGAAGTAGAGGTAGAGACAGTAACCTATGACATTCCTAAAGAATGGAAAAACGAGGCTAATCAGATAGAAAAAGCAAAAGCTAAAGAAAAAACGGTTTATGTTGGGTATAATAATCAAATGAGTTTAGCCAATAACAATTTTGGTTACAACTATAACCGTGGAACAGCTATAACTAAGACCGAAACTAAGAAAGATGATGAAGTTAAAAAAAAAACTCCGTTATATACTTGGGACCGTCAAACTGAAACCTCGCCTAAAGAAGAAGCTGATATGCTTACTCTAACACATCAATTTATGGATGGAGCTTTAACGTACCATGAATTTATAGAGCAAGCTAGTAAGGATTGTCCTAACACAGACCCATATTTATTTATGGATAGTTTAGGGACAAAAGGACTACCATATTAGCACTTGACATTAACAACATGATAATAGTATATTTAGATTAATGGACGTTGTTGCTCTGAGATATGGTCGCATCCCTATCTTACGACAGCGAGTGTTAACGCCGCCGCAATGTCCATTATCTTTAGAATAAGGGAGTACGTACTGTGATACTGCTCCCTTTTTCTGTTATCATATCTCATAAAGTATACTGTTGTTGAGGGTTCGGACTGATGCAAATACGCAATCCTTAATCATATACCATCTAATCAGAGTCTGGGTATATATCAATAACAGTATTACACTATTTTAAATTAACCAAGAAAGGAGTACATACATGAGTATGACAGTACCACAAAAGAAGTATTTCTGTAATAGGATAGATGAGATTACAGGAACGAAGATGGTTTTATTACAGTCATCAGGGCCTAAAGAAGCTAATCCTAAGGAAATTATATTAAAAGGAATGGCAGAAGGACAGATAACATTAATTACAAGTAATGAACTTAAAAAACTAATTCATCAAACAGTAAAAGAAAAGAATATGTACAGTAATTCCTATATGCCAAATTTAGAAATAGAAAAACTTGTAAAAGGATATGAGTCTTACTATCGAAGAACTAAGCATACAGAAGATGTTAAAAATGATTTTATTGCAAAGCAAATAGAAACACTTTGTCTAGAGGCAACTAAAATTAAAGACATAGCAATGTTTGGTTCATCAGCAGAGGCACATCTTATGCTAAAGGAGTTTATTGAATGGGAAGGAAAATAAAAACAAGATTCCTTAGAAATAAGGATTTAATACCACTTCAATCTTTGAGCACTATAAGTGTAGTAGGATTAGGTGGGATAGGCTCATTCTTAATACAAGGATTAGCAATGATGGGATGGAACAAGGTACTAGGATATGATTCAGACAAAATTGAAGACCATAATCTAAGTACAACTTGTTATCCTTTAGATGAATCTGGAAATGCAAAAGCAGACGCGGCACAAGGCTTGTTCCAGAGATACTCTGAAGATTGGCAAGAGTTCCTTCCTAATAGTCATTTTTCACCTGATAGTAACGTTGAACCAAAGATGATTGTTTGTACAGACAACATGGAATCGAGACTTTTAGTCTATAATAAGTGGAAGAGCCAACCAGAGCCACACTTCTTATTAGATTTAAGAATGGGAGCGACATCGGTAGAAATGGTTACAATAACACCTAATAAGGATAAATATATGGAAACTTGGGTGCCCACACACGAGATACCACCAGCACCATGTTCTATGAAACATACAGTATTTGCAACAAATCACATTGTATCATTGGGTTTATCTCAAATATATAATATAGTTGCAGGACTTGCTTTCTATGACTATATTTGGTCCAGCCTGAACCCATATATGGTCAAATTTGGGACATTAATTACACCACAAATAAAAGAGGTATCTAATGGTACAAGTAAGGAAAGTAGTAACCGATTGGACACAAATGCCAAGCGGATTAACCTATCTAATCATAGGGCAACCTAAGACAGGTAAAACTACAGCCGTTGCTTCATGGAGTCCAAAAGGAACCGAGGGAGTGTTAATGATTGACACAGACCTTGGTTCGGACTTCGTTAACGACGCTAATGTAATAACTGTTACAGGATTAAACGCTCCAAGTAGACCATTGCTCCATGAAGGTAAGCAAGTGGTAAAGAATGGAGTTGCTTCTACTGAAGTAGTCCCACCTGAAGAAAGAGGATTCAATGTACGAACAGGAAAAGACAAAGGAAAGCCGATGGCTGTCTATTCTATGATTGAAGTATATAATTGGGTCGTTAAGGAATGGGACACACTTCCATATGATACAATAGCTATTGATACTATAGGCGAAGTGAATTCATGGATTGAACAATCTGTTATTCATGAACTTGGTATCACTGCTATGGGAGAAGGTCAATGGGGAGCTGATTGGGGCAAAGCTAGACGTAAAAATCTAGATGTCATTAAACGTTTCCAAGACTTAATGAAAAAGAAAGGGGGAAACCTCATTCTAGTAAGCCATTCTAAAACTTCACAGTTACAGGATGGTAAAGTACAGTTAGGACCAGAGTTACCAAGAGGTTTAGGATACTCATTGGCCGCTAAAGCAGATGTAATAGGTTATACGACAGCATCTAAAGAGGATGGTAAGTACTACATTTCTTTTGAGGCGTATGATGAGCGTGTAGTCGGTTCTCGACTAAAACCACTTGCTCAAAAGATACTCCCATTCGAGTATAGTGCAATATCTAATGAAATCCTAAAATACAAGGAGAAGTAAATGAGTTCTACTCGTTTTAGACCTGCGGATTTAGAAAAAGCCAGTGATGGTGGCTCTAAATTCCTAGGCTTTGTTAATATGGGGATTGTAGACTGGGAAGATAGGTCAGACCGATTTGATTGGGCTGATGTATACCTAGTAGCAACTCTCGCTATCGAAGATTCAAAATATCCACAAGAGATGAAACTTGTGGGTTCTTACGATAGAGAACCTAATGGTAACATTAAAACATGTACATTGTTGAAAAGAGTTTATTGGCTTTTCGATACCATCGGATTTGAAGGTGGACCCAATGTACAAGGAGAAATGGTAGATGATAATGGTGACAGCTTGGATATTATCCAACACCTTAACCAGAATCATATTACTAACCCTCTCCAACCGTCAATGGATTACATAGCATACGTTTATAAAGAGCAAGGTCGTAAAGACCCATCTAAGACGTATACAACTGTATTTCCAAAGATAGCACCAAATACACCTGCTGGAAGAAAGGACTTGCAAGGATACATAGATTTCATGAAGTCTAAGAACCTTATTAAGGAAGTCACAGGCAACACAGGTAGCAATGCAGGTATCTTAGCACCCAGTAATGGAGTGGTAGGGGAGCCTACAGGCTTTTAGTGTTTGTTGAAATGGCAATCGGGAGTCCCTCCAAAAGGGGGACTCTCGTACCTATCGAAGATGTTTGGGACATAGTCTATGAACAAGGGAAAGGACAGGCTGTATATCACAGCGTGTATCAATACGATGACGAAGCATTTGCTTTCATTAAGGCTAATGGTACAATAAAAAATTTCCTTGGAACTAGGTATATTGATACTATACCCATAGATATAGACCGTGGACAAAATTCAGACGAGTATACACAACAAGAAGCTCGTATGATAGTAGCACATCTTAATGATGAATTAAACTTAAAGAAAGGTAACTATGCTATATACTATAGTGGTACTGGTTACCATGTAGATATTAGTTCAGAATGCTTCGGTTTCACACCAAGCCCTGACTTACCTTTTATAGTTAAGGCTACTATGCTTAAGCTCTTCGAAGGTTTCACAATAGACCCTGCCGTCTATACAAGAACATCCATAATAAGATTACCACACACTTTAAACATTAAGTCAGAGTTATACAAAGTTCCTCTTACTATAGAAGAACTGAATACCGACTTTACGAACATCGTTAACATAGCATCTGGAAGAAGATTAGACTTCGGAATAAATGACCTCTGGGGTGACAAATCTCTTGAAGATAGGATTGTTAAAGAAGTTCCAAAAGTAAGGAGTATGCAAAAGATTAATGAGCCAAGTAATGTTGTGCCATGTATACAAAAAATATACAATGATGGCCCAACAAGTGGCTCACGTAATCATACGCTACTACGTATGGCGTCTCATTTCAGACGTAATGGTATCCCTTCTGATGCAACGAAGGCGGCACTATTACACTGGAACGATAATCAGTTAAATCCACAAATAGTTATAGATAAGGTCGAATCTACATATAACTATGGATATAAATACGGTTGTCATGATGAGCTCTTAGCTAAAGTGTGCAGTCCTAAATGTGTATATTACAAAAATAAGGATTATCTTGTGGATATTAAAACATCAAAGGACTTACAGTCCGAATTGGAAGAAAGACTGGAATCAGATTTTACAGGGAAAATGTTACCGCTATCAGAAATGTTTGGCATTGACAAAGACTGTAATATCTATCCCGGTGAGTTAGTAACTATCTTCGGTCCAACTGGAGCAAATAAAACTGCTCTGGCTCAGAATATAGCACTTGGTTATGATTTTGCTAATGATGAAATACGACAAGAATGGCAAATACCAACATTATACTTATCTTTAGAATTAAGTGGTTGGTATATGCACAGACGGAATCAACAAATCGTTAGCGGAATGAGCAAAGACGACGTTACCAAGAATTACAAGTATGTTGGAGAAAACTATAACAAGTATTTAGAACATCTTAACATACAAACAGTCGCACCTACGCCTGACATGATTCAAAAAGTCATACGTGACCTACAGCCACAGTTAGTGGTTGTAGATTATATTGACTTAATTGAGCCACCGAAGGGGATAAGGGGAGAGTACGAAGTAGTAAGATATGTGTCTCACTTTTTATCTAATCTAGCTGTTAACCTAGACATCATTATTATTCAAATAAGCCAAGTATCCAGAGAATATAGCAGGAATCAAATTCTTGATATATATGCTGGTAAAGGCAGTGGTGCTATAGAGAATGCATCACGTAAGGTTATAGGTATTAATGGTAAACAAGATTCAACAGAAAAGACTGTTTCGCTATTCAAAAACAGTGATGGTGACCTATTTGACGTAGAGTTAGAGTGGACACCGTCTTTTAGATTAAAAAGGAGGTACTGATGCCAGTGCCGTATAACACAATCAAACAAGTCGTAAAAACCGAAGTAACTGCTGAAACTAAAATGCAACTACAGAAAATGGCTATGGCCAATAAACGTAGTATGCGTAAACAACTAGAATACATTATTGAAGAATCAATAAAGGAGTATTATGGAAAAGAAAACGACTAAAGAACTCATAGGTGAGTTTATTGACCTAGACATACAACTGCAAGGAGACCCTGACCCAGCAGTCATGGATGATATGAAAAGAGTCCAGACTCAGATTGGACGTAAGGTTGACGGGATAGACAACTTCATGGTAAACATTGAAAGGAAAACATATCTAATTGATGCAGAAATCGAAGCCCTAACCAGTGAGATACTAAGATTAAAGGTAAGAAAGAAAGCTACAGCATCGTTAAAGAGATACTTTAATGAACAGCTTATACCTATGGTAGTAGATGAAGTTGGAAAGGATGGAGTTTATGAAACTGATACAGCTAGATATAAACTTTATGAAACATATGGGCCAGTAGGAGTAACTGATGAAAAGAAAGTTCCTAATGAATACAAAAAGGTAACTATGGTAGAATCAATAGATAAGAAGAAAGCCAGAAAAGACCTTGTAGCTGGAGTAGACATACCGGGATTTGCTATTTGGAAAGTTAAACGAGTAAGACGTTCGTGAATCCTATCATAGATATATATATAGAAAAGAATGGTATAATCGTAATTCTTTTTAAGTTTTTACGATTTGGAATTTCATTAGATAATGAGATTATTACACTTGAATTTTGTATATATAAGATAGGTGTCACACTAGGATTAATAAAAGCAGAGGAAAATCTATGCCAAGAAACAAAGTAAGTCAAAAAACAATAATACTTAACCTCCTTAAGAATGGGGTTAAGTTAACACCAATGTTAGCACTAAATAGATGCGGTTGCTTTAGATTAGCGGCTGTTATAAATTCACTTCGTACCGATGGACATAAAATCGTTACAAACAAGGTGAAGTCTCACACTGGTAATAAGTACGCTGAATATGTAATGGAATCAGTGTAAAGCAGTAATGGGAGAGCACGTAAAGGTAAGTAAGGTCCAGAGAGCTATGCAATCGAGTGGCTTATCATCGAACCTGTGCTCTCCTATTCTTTTTAATAAATAAGTTGACAAATGTCAACTGAAGGGGAGTAAACAAATGGAATTATTTGGTTATTATATTCAATCGCTATTTGAAACAACAGTACCATTCTTATTAGCATGGGAGCTATACGTTTTCTTAACAACTGCTTTCTTTTGTTCAATCGTATGGAGACTAGCAAGATTAGAAAGGAAACTTAATAGATTATTAAGGGGAAAGAGTCATGGATAAAAAAACAGATTCAGATGTTAATAATGGTTATAGAACCCATAATGACCATATGAGCATTCTTTCACAAATAAAAATGTATGAACGTATAGTAAAGAAAAGTCCACATGGTGGAGCCGCTGTTAGATTAGATGCTTTATACAAAAGACGTTATAAACACAGAAAATGGGCAAAGTTACCTTATGGGATTAGAAGAAATATCCTCAACCCTATCGAAGAGTAACTTTGAAAAGGTCTTAGAACCAATACATAAAACATATTGGAATAAGGCTTACAAAAAGCTTTCTTCTAAAATGAGTTCATTAAAAGGCTCATTAAAGAGACGTAGTGTTCAATATGATGTAAAGTTTGATATTACATCAGGAGATATAAGGGCATTATTCTATGATGCTTATGGAAAAGGATGTACATACTGCACAAAGCAGTTAACATTTAGAACAATAGCCTGTGACCATATCATTCCTCTTTCTAAAGGAGGAGAATCAATAAAGGAAAATCTACAACTTATTTGTAGAACTTGTAATACACGAAAAGGTCCACTAGATGAAGAGGACTTCACAATATTAATCCAGCTAGTAGGGGAATTGCCAGATGAATTAAAAGCATATGTCATGAAAAAACTAGCTAAAGGAGGTCGGTACTAATGAATGAATATTTAAAAGGAATGTTAGCAATAGATAAAGATTACGAACGAGACGAAGCTGTAATAGAGAACACTGAAAATAAGAATATTTTAAAATGTGATGTTGAAATGATACGAACAATACTTAAAGCATTACACATGTATCATTCAGAAGCTTATCATGAGAATGAGCAATCTACAGCTAATGAAATATTAAATGTTATTGAGAAGATAAAAGAAACATCTAAATGGGACCATGAAGATGATAAACATATCGGTCAAATAGATAATCCAATAAATAAACCATTTACAAAATGTATAGAAGGAAGTAACTGTGAATAAAAATTTGGCGTCTCGGATTTGACCTATGTTGGTCTGAGTTTACTAAAGTACTGAATATAGTTAACACTTAGGTGCTTGCGTAAACAAAAGAAAACTGGGTGACAAATGAAAGGTTGGCGCCTAGAGACGCCATGTATTTAATAAGTAAAGGTGATACTATGAGTATCAGTACACAGAGAACAATCGCTATAAAACATTGCGCCAACTATAGCTGTGGAGATTGTATGGGTGTAATGATGAGAGTGAAACGTCGTAAATCAGCATTGGGGTTAATCAGAACTAAGCTATTAATGTGGATAGACAGTGCTAAGGCTGGAAAGCCCTGCGATATTGAAACGGGTTGCCATTACTTCGACAACTTAGTTAATAAGTCTGTTGAGTAAGGCACAGCAAGGGGGCTCTAGCTTAGGAGTCCCCTTTTTTTTAATCACTTTACAGTGACAGGAATCATTCTTTTTTGGCTTTTTCACTAGGAAGTATATTTTTTAGGTCTTCTCCAGTATTGTTGGAGCTAACCATGTTCTTTGCCCGCTTAATACAAGCATCACAAATCCCACTAACGTTTAAGGTAGGAGAATCACATTCATGACAGTGGAAAGGTATAGGCATCAGTCGTCATCCAAAGCAAGGGCGTAGTAGCCATATAAGGCACCACCGCTACCAGCCATAGCACCAGCACGACTCATTAAAAGTTTAAATTTTTCACCACTAGGAATTGGGTCTACATATGCACTTTTATGTCTTTCTCCAACTGCTACCATATTATTATAATCTTCCTGACTATATTGAGTACCCTTCTTAACAATATTCTTAGGCTCTTCTATTTCTGACTCTTTAATTTTCTTATTAAAAGCCTCCATTTCGCCTTTCTTAGGTTTACCTTTTTTTCGAACAGCTCTCTCTTTTAAGATTTTAGGTATCTTTATAACTCTTGATGGAGATGTATTTATAATAGTTTTCTTTCCTATTTTCATACCAAATAAATCACCTAAATCATCAGCCATTACTGCCATCTTTCCCTGCTTATTAGGGTCCCATACCATTGTACCAGCATATCCACCCCAATGTGGATTTGGTTTACCCTGTGGAGTCATAATAATCTGAACACGACCACCCTTCAATAATTTTATATTCTTTAATCCAGCATCCTTAGCCATTTGCGCAACATGTTCAGTCGTTAATTTCTTACCTTGTATTTTTCCAAGGAAGTTATATGCTCTATCATCAAATTGAATTTGCCTAAGAACGTCCCCGCCTTGCTTTAATCCTTTGTCATTTATTTCATGGTATAGTATCTCCGCATCATCTGCTTTTATAGGACTTCTTTTTGTACTTTGTGCCTCAATAAGATTATCTAGTGCGTCTTCACCTATTGTATGCTTGTGTCGTAACTTTAATTCTTTTATATTAAGTTCATCAACAAATGGTGATGCAAATTTCTGAAGAGCCCTACTTGGACGATTTCCCATTAATATAGGGGTTTGCCAATTATGTATCATTTGAGAATGAAGAACTTTTTGAGCTTTGTTAATAGGTTGTAATATTTTTCTTGTCTCTCGCAGATAGTCTTCGTGAGGCATATTCCTGTCAAGTTTCTTTAAAGCATCTTCAGCAACAGTAACAGCCATTCTATATTTATCTATGTCTTTTACAGTATGCTTACCTATACCACTTACCTGACCAGCATAGCTTTCTGAAATATCAGCAACCTTTCCTGTGTATCTTCCCCCAGCCTTTATCATTTCTTCCCCAAGGGAAAGAGATTGCTGTCCTTTACCATAAAAAGAAAAAAACGCATCATGAAACGCATCACTTGTTAAATTAGGACGATAATTCATCATACCACCGGACCTAAAATGACCTCTAATAACATCTTCTTTCATAATATTTTTAGCGACAGTACGCATTCCCCGCGCACCGACAGCACCACCAGCAAGAAGCGCAAGGCCACCAGCAATGGCATTAACGGAGTTTGATGTCTTAGTGTTACCTAAGTCTACCTTATCGTCTTTAAAGGCAATAAGGGCACCTGCGCCCGTAGCGAGCCCTACTGTAGTAGTATTAAGAGCGTTTGAGTTCATAGCTTCAAGATAAGCATCAGAACCTTTATTTTTACCAGCTAACGCCTTAGTTAAGCCAGCGTCTACTTGCTCTTTTGTAAACTTCTGGCTTTTTTTCATCACTTGTTTATGAAAAGAGTTATCAACTATTCCAAGTGCTTTTCTTATAATTTGTGCAGGATTAGCCATAGATAAATTTACCTCTATCTCTACCCTTTTTCTCATCAGTAATCAAATCAGCTATCTGCATGACTGGCATTCCAGTAAACTTAGTAATTGCATAATAAGGGTTCTCTATTGCTCCACCGGGTCCTACAACATCTCGTATCAATCTACCAAATGGCGGTATAGTCCACAAGTAGTAATCTGCAAGTTGAGAGTAGTCTCCACTCATCATACCCTTAAACATAGGTGGTAGCAACCTCATTACCGGAGGAGTTACAGCCTGTAAGGGACCAATAGGAGAGCCATAAAAAGCACGGTCTCTCTCTTGTTCATTTCCAAACAATAAGTCTGCTGTATCCTGAAACCAGTTCCAAGGAGCTGGAAGCGCATTCTCAAAGAGACTGTACATGAATAAGTTACTTAGACCTAGCATAAATAAATCAGCTTGAGCTAAGCGCTTAAAGGTCTCAAACTCATCAGTACCTTCTCTATAACCTGCTATTTCTGCCCGTCTAAGTACATCATTTCTAAAACGAACACTATTCCAGCTCCATAATTGGAAACGAGACATCACCCTACCCAGAGTGCTATTTGTCCACATTGGACGAAAAGGAGCGCTATATAGGAATTGAGTACCCTTTACACCCCTCTTTGCGAAATTGATTAAGAACGGACTATTATAATCTTTAATAGCACCGCCAAATTGGTTCTTTGCCTGTAGATAATGAGCCATGAAAGAATCACGCCTCAAGATTCTTTCAGGAACACGCATAAATGAAGCCGCCGCTTGGAAAGCTCTGTCAGTTATACCGTGTTTTTTACTAAGTGAGAGTAGACCTTCATCAGTAAAATCTGGGTCTTTTTTATAAGTAGCAATAGCTTCCTTAATAAAGTTCTGAGTCTTTTTTGCCTTCAACTTAGGGTTAAGACCAGCTTCATGGATAAGGAATTCTTCGATTATACCAAGCTCTTGCATCCATTTTTCAACGTCTTTCATACTTTTCCATTCAGGATTAATATGAGTTTTTAAATATTCAAAGTTCCTAGCTTTCTTTAGGTTTTCGTATCCAGCACTTATCCAAGTGTGTACAGTTCCACCATAAAGGTTAGCTATAGAACTCTTTGGGTGAGCTAACAATGATGCTAATTGCCACTTAGCTTCCCATGCTCCCCATTTTTGTAAAGTAGAGTACTCCATACCACTTAGTTCATCAACAGTCTTCTCGTCTAGGTTCATCTTTTCAAGTTCTTTCCTGTTAACACCTAGCATTTTGCCTACATGGTCTATCCGTTTCTTAGCAGTAGAATCAGCAAACCACTTATAAGCAGTCCCTTTTATCTTCATATCAGGGTCATTCATGATTTTTTCTGGTATATGAATAGGGTAACCCATAGCACTTTGAGTATATAGACGGAAGTAATCCATCCAGTCTTGTGTTAATTTTTTGTCACCAGTCAGTTTAAAGAACCTATTGTTAAAGTTAAACATAGTTGTTCTTGCGGATACTTGCATCGCTTGTTTATAGAATGTGTTAATACTATTTCTCATATAAGATTCATATGCTTCGGGCGTTAATTCCCAACCACCAATATGAGAATCTCTACTAAACTGGTTACCAACTTTTTTCATATCATTAGTCAGTATGTTCCTTGCTTTATTTATCTTGCCACCAGCCATTTCACTTAAAGCTGTCTGCATTACATCAAAATTCTCGCCCATCTCGTCTTTAGACATAAAATCGCCTGTCATTTGGGCATACTGGTAAGTTAACTTTTTTATATCTCTAAGTATTTGCTCAGGAGCAAGGGTAGGGTCACTAGACACCTTCTTTATAGCGGCACTTAACCTTCTTTTCATCTTGGTTCTATTAAAAGACATGTGTGGAAAATAAAACTCAGTTCCAAGGTTGCCTGTTAAATCAAATGGTTCAAGAATTAAACCCTCTCTCCCAGCCTTTAAGGACTTAGCGTCTCTTAATCTATGAGGAGTATTACTTAATAAGACTCTCTTAACTATCTGCCTTAGTCCGTCAATACCTAAGTCTTCTATAGGGATACTCTTATTCCTTTTAACAGTATCCATAATATAATCATGAAATTTTAATCTTAATTTATCTAACCCGGGCCAAGTTACCGCTCCACGAGAATCTTCTGAAATCTTTAACCACTCTTGTAACTTCTCCTTGTCTCCTGTTAGCCATTTTCTTGTTTTTTCGTTAAATTTAGTTATAGTTTTATCAATCTTCCTTACAACTTGTTCACCAGTCATTTGCTGATTGCCATCTTCTGTAGGAACAATATAAACCTTCTTCTTCATTCTGTTCCAATCTACCCGAGTGTCTTGATAATTCTTCTCGTAGTCCATCTCTTTTTCAGTAAGCCTAGTGCTATTCCTCTTAAACTCTGGTCTTAATTTATGTATCATATACTGGTGCTCTCTATTGGCTACGGCTATTTTAAATAAGACGTCTCCATCTTCAAGTGCACTAACAACTGGACTTAGTTCATTTCTCCATTCTTCAGACTCTTGTTCAAACTTCTGCATAGAAAGCTCTTGAGTACGCGCGGCCAATCTTTGAACCTCTCCAACAACTGCTGTAGGTCTAATAGTTCTGGCGTTTTCAATCGTATTTGACAACTTATCCTTATATGGACCGACATCCTCAACCCACTCCATCATAGCAGGGCTTCTGAGTAGTTCTCTATCAATAGTTTTTGGAAACATATTATAATATGCTTTCTTTAATCTAGGATACTTATCTTTACCAAAGAAACTTTCCATTGTTTCTCTCCACCAACTACCGCTTCTCATGTCCTTAAAAACATTATCTAAGCCTTGGAGGTCTACTTTAGTGGCCTGATTAATGTCTTTTTTAAAAAGGGCTCTAAAGAATCCGTTTAAATTTATTGCATCTATGTTGTGGTAATGTGAGAGATGGTCTGTTAGACTATCGAATACTCTTTGTAGTTCTGGGTCCTTAATCTTCCCTTGATGCAACCCCTTAAATGGGCCAACCTCATCAAGGTATTTTTTATCCTTAGCATCAATTAAATTAGCATCTATAAACTTACCCTCTATTAAGTTACCTTTATCGTCTTTAAAAGATGTTATAGGTGGTTCTTTTTCTGTTTCTTTTAATAAAAGCTCTTCTTGTTCAGCAGATAATGTGACTCTAGATTTCTTTAATAATTCATCATAGTTTTTAAAGAAGGTTTTAAGATTCTTATCGGAAATTTCTTTTGATGTAAGGCCAGCTCTGATTAACGCTGTATTTTTTAAGGTCTTTCTTAGATATTCTACTTGCTTAATTAATTCGGGATGCTTCTCATAGACTGAATCTGGAAGATTCTCCATCATATTTAGTTTTTCTTTATCTCCCTTTGAATACGTGCCCATGTATAACATATCAAAGAGGTCTCTTTCTCCCGGTGATAAGTGTTTTTCTTTAAACCCTCTTATTTCCGCATCTGTTTTGATTTGGTCACCGATAGCCCCAGCTTTATCATTCAGACCAAACGCTTCACGAAGTTTTTGTATCCCCCTTAAGGTCTGTTTATCTTTGTAATCTACCGTTAGTATATCATTTAAAGCTTTTCTTTGTTTTGCATATTGGACTGTTCTTGATTTTATATCATCAGAATTTTTATGAATAAAAGATACCCTTTCGCCATTTATTCCAAACTCCTTAATTACATCAATAATGGATTTCATTGAAGCCATATCACTTAGGTCATTAACAAGAAAGTCCTCCCCTTTTAATAATAAGTGTTCTAAGTAAGCTCTTCTAACTAGAGGGTCTCCAAAATTAGAAGCCCTATACGAGTAGGGGATTTTTCCCATTATGGGAACTTGCTTTCCATTAACTGTGTGGGTCTCAGAGATAAATTCAATAAACTTTTCTTCAGAATTAATCAGCTCTGTGTATTTTGGGTTCTTATCAGTTGGGTCCGTGTATAGTTTTCTATCAAGGATTGACTGTATAAATTTCCCCTTTTTGGTCTGCATGGAGTCTCTGCCCATAATTTCCCTTAACCAATCATTTTCCCTTACTATTGTTCCGTGCTCAAGGTAAACCCTATTTAATACTCTTTCGTTTATATGGCGGAATACATTATCAGACCAATTTACTCCCTTCAAACTATCTGCTAGGCTAGGTAAAAAGCTCCCCTTAGACTTAGTTGGCATAAAATCAAACTTTGATAAGCTATTTTGTATCTCTGAGTAGTTCCATCTCCTACCGTCTCTACTGTTCTTCCCATATAGAACATTATTAGCCGCAAGAAACTGTTTATGTGGCCCTTTACTTTTTAAATGATTAAGCCAACCGCCATCCTCTCGCGACTTGTTAAGTGCGACTGTTTCGCCTTCTTTAACACGTGTTCCACTGCTATTCCTTATCTCAATATTAAATAGAGTATCTAACATTTTTTCTGTAAAAAGCTCACCCCTAAGCCCAGCCTCATTCATGGGGTCAGAACCCAATGCAATGGCGGCTCTTGCCATTTCTCTAAATCTTTGTAAATCTACATCTTTAGTTTTCGGAGTAAAATGAATTCTTTGGAATAATTTAGGATTAAATTGACCTTTATATTCCATTAAGTGATTGTAGAAAGGTACACTATACCCATCGTTGTTTAAAATAACCTTTTCTTTCCATATTTGACCATCTTTTTTCCCGTCGACCCGAAGAGCCTCGCCACCTACTCCAGTCATTACCACATCTTCAGTTGATAAACCTTCAGATGACCTAACGGCATTGTAAGCTCCTATAATAGCCATCCGACCCGTTACCGCTTCTTTTAACCTATCTCTTCCTTCAGCCGCCGCAGTACTCATCCTCTCCCTCCAATAAGGGGAGTACTGAGCCATTGGATGCTTCATGTATTCTTCTAATTGTTCGCTTCTTATAGCCAGTTGTTCACCATATGATTCATTACCAAACGGGTCTGGGGCATTTTTATTATGTCTTTCTTTCTTTTCAGCTCCTTTTCCCTCAACATACTCATCTTTCTGAGCATGATACATCTCACGCCATTTCTGTTTGAATCCACTAGATTCTCCCCCAAAGAAAATAGTAGCCTTATCACCATCTAAATCAGCACCACCTAATGCTTTCATTGTTCTCGGGTGCAACAATGCACCTAGACCATCTACCCCAGTGAAACCTGCAAACTTTAG
>TARA_R110002110_G_scaffold66847_3_pt1 | contig 22111 bp, 34 predicted proteins | sample TARA_R110002110 | Tara Oceans TARA_R110002110 (sample SAMEA4397330) | marine metagenome | biome: Polar Biome; feature: [SRF] surface water layer (ENVO:00010504); material: water (ENVO:00002006), including particulate matter (ENVO:01000060) such as... | depth 5 m
AGAGAGGGGGAACTCCAAGAGTAGCGACATGACTCGTTACAAAATTATTTTATGCAAACCCCTTGACACTAGTGTAGTGTATGCTATACTGTTTGAACTGGGGGAGATGTTCCCTCGATAGTTTCCAGCCTTACCGGGGTAAGGCTAGAGAGGTGGAAGGTAGACGGGCGGGCAAGCCGCTGATGATCCCGCGCTTGGGGCGGGCGATACATCCCAGGCCAGCGTTAAAACAAGGACCGAAGGCCAAGGGGCCTGACGCCTTGGGGGGAGGGTTAGCCACCCGTATGTACCCAACGCAATCGGGAGAACGGAGTCTGCGCGAGGGTAAGACGCGGAGATCCCACGCACCCCACGGACCCAAGCCGCACGTTATGAGCGGGCGCTTTGGGGGTCGAGCCAGGATTACCTAGGTAAGCCTAGCTAGGGGGAGGGAACCTCAGTTGACTCCGGGCAATCGCTGGAACCTAAGGGATGGGACCTACGATCTGTTCGGGGAATGCAGAGGGGGGGCAATCGAAGCGCTCCGAGTGACGGTGCCAACCTAGGGGGGGCGAGCGGAAACGCTCCATGCCAGCCCGTGACAACCCAGGGAACTCTCATTGGCCTGCACGCTAGGAAATTAACAGCCCTGCGATCATTGGCCGCGTGCGCCGACAGCGTAGGGCAGACCCAAAGGCGACGATCCCCGTAGTCTGGGGGGAGCCGAGGGAGGCACGGAACCATACCTACTTATACCGAGGGCGGTGTAGGTGTGGGTGCCTAGCCATGAACGGGTACGAGAGTGGCCGCTCATGGGTAGGCATTCAGCCTATCCCTAGGATTACCCCGGTAATCCTAGGTGTTTAAGGGAGAATCGATATGGCAACCGAACCAAAGCTCCGAGAGCCAACCTTCAAGGAACTTATGGAGGAGGGCTTTCATGTGGAACATATCACCTCAAACATTCGGGACTCTGCCCGGATCATCCACTCCGAGGATCAGAGGGATTGGATTGAACTTCAAGTTGAATATCCCGAGAAAGGGGAATAGCCCGATGGAAAGAAAAGAACTGGAAACAGAACTGGCCCGCTTGCAGGCGGAGAATCAGACCCTCAAGGAAAGCAAAGCAGCCGACTTGCGCCTGCAAGTGAGCGCAAAGGGGGCCGCTTCGCTCTACGGCATCCGACGCTTTCCCGTCACGTTCTACAAGGAAGAGTGGAGCACGATCCTCGGCATAGCCGATGGGATCAAGGCTTTTCTGGCAGAACATGATGCCGAGTTGACCACCAAGTCGGCGAAGGGATCACCGCTCGCGTAACCAAGGGCAGAACTAGGAACCGCAGCGGGATGTGTCACCGGAATTGCCGGGATGCATCTCGCTGCGCCTTGGAGGGGATGAGGAGGGCACGAGGTGACTAATGCAGTCGTACCGAAACCATTCATCAGGACATACGTATTCGAGGACCATGACCATATCTATCTGGGGAAGATTAGCCCTCAACATGCCCGGTCCCTAGTCAAGAAGGGTCCGCACTTCCAGTGCATGAGCTACATGGCGAAGGGTGGGGAGAGGGACGTGATTGTCAACGGTGTTAATTACGGTGAGCAATTTCTCAATAACAAGTATGCGGTGAGGATTGCCGACTACGCAGCAAAAGTTGAGAACCCCGAGTACGGGGAAGAGTTGTGGGTGTATCGGTCGGATGATAATTATATCCTGACCGCACCCCGGAAGCGGGGATAGTCCTCGCTAGAAAACAGCGGTGCTTTTTAAGGAGGAACACCAATCATGCTGAACTATATCGCCAACTGTTTCCTTCACTTTGGCTGGGCCATTTGGGGGGAGACATGTGACACATGCACATCGGCAACCTTCAACAGGCTCGCACTATTCTTTCAGAGGTTCGACAGTGCGGCCTACGAGAAGTGGAGGAGAGCCGGTGGGACAGTTGTGGGTGACGAGATTGTCATCGGATCCGTTCGTTTTTCAATAGGCAACTTCTTTACCACGATTGCAACGGAAATGGATGACCGACTTGATTCGGTCGATATATAGGAGGAGGTGTGACATGGCAAACTATGAATACCCGGAACGATTCAAGACGCTTGAATTGGAGACTATGCTGGAGGCGCTGAATGAGGTCCGACCCAAACTGATTGGGAGACACGCCGTCTCTGTAGCCAAAGCCATTAACAGTATTGAAAATGTGCTGGAAGCGCGCGGCGAACCCGAAGAGGGGAGGTGTGACGAGATGATGGAGTACAGGCATTCGGATCGCTTCGATAATCTTGGCTTTGAGACAACTACACTTGATGCTCCCGCTTGCGTCAGGAGAGATTACGATGGAACTCTCTACCGTGATTGTGAGCCTGCCCCGTGGAACGTCCAGTGTGACGAGATGATGGAGGCCAAGGAGGGAGAGGTCGTTTTCTTCGACGAGTTGGCCAATGCTACCGATGGGGAAATGCGTCGGATTCTCAAGGCGGCAAGCTGGGCCGAGGTCGAGGAACAACTAAACCAGAGGGATAGTCACCCTGTAGTTGAGCAGGTGGGCGCCCTTGTGGTGGTGATGCTGGTGGGACTGCTGTCCTACTTGTTTTTCATGTAAGTATCCAAGAGATAGTTGTGGTATAGGCGAGGGGGATTACCCTCTCGCCTTTTTTATGCAAGGGGGTGGATTCAAGGGATATGCACCATACTTGCATACAACGTGATGTATGCTATAATGCTTACTCACATCAGAAGGAGACAGAATGGCACTAGCAGACAGTCATCAACTTTTTTCAATCAAGGGGGGGCTCCCGGGAGGGAAGAAGCAGCAGAAGGAAGCTGCCTCGGAACTCGCCCGCTCCAAGAATTGCAACGAGGCGTTGGTCACGGTCACGACCAAGAACTTCTCGGAGCATCTTTCCCCTATCCGCAACCACCAGACTGCCGCCAGAAAGGAACTCGCAAGCCGGGGTGGACCGTGGACTAGCCCGTGGATCATCGTCGCGAACAATGATGTGGATACAGTTGTCCCAGTGCTGGAAACCTACAAGCAGGACAACTGGACGATGTGGCTGGAATTCATGGGCATCTACGAAAAGGTTGTTGAGGAGAAGAGGAGCGAGATGGGCGACCTCTTTAATCCAGAGCATTTTCCGGATATCGAAAAGCTCAGGGAGAAGTGGACCTTTGAAGTCCTGAGAGATGTTGTTCCGGACCCGGAGCATGACATCAGGGCCGGGTGGTCATACAAGCAGATGAATGACATGAAGGCAGCCATGAAGAGGCAGGAAGCCCAGAATCTCAAAGAGGCAATGCTCCATCTCCTGCGCCGAGTCCGAAAGCCACTCGTCAACGTGGCCGAAAAGTGCGAGCTGTATAAGGGGGGGCGTGCCAATCGGTTCAACACCGAAACCTTCATCGGGAATGTCCGTAATGTAGTTGACCAGATGGTTACCGGAAATCTCACGGATGATCCAGAGGTGGAGAGCCTCCGCAAGGACATCCTTAAGGACATCTGCTCGTTGTCCTCAGAGGATCTTCGTGAGGACGAGTCCCTGAGAAAGTACACGGGGAAGAAGGCAGAAGTAATTCTGGAGAAAACAGACAGGATGATCGAGCGGGTCAGCACATTCGGTGCTGGCTTGACTATCTAAACAAAAGGAGAAGTGACATGGCAAAGCTCAAACTTGAAAGACTTTACGAACTCAGCCGAATCTCGCAAATCAATGGGGCCAAGGATGGGACACCGCTCTGGATACAGAGTGATCCGGGGATCGGGAAGACTGCATCCGTTCAGGCATATTGTGACTCCATCAACAACCACTGCGAGGTTATCATTCTGGGCAGGATACCCAGTATCGACATCGGTGGGATGTATGTCCCGAACATGGCGACAGGGGAACTCGACCACTTTATCTCCCGGAAACTTCTGGGGGAGATAAAGGGAGCAGAGGGCAAGGATGGAATCTGCATCTTCTTTGACGAACTCCCCAATACAACCGAGGAGCAGCAGACTGCAATCCAGTCCCTTGTGCAAGACAGGGTTCTGGAGGGGAGGAAGATTCCGGACAACGTGTGGTTCATCTTTGCGGGGAACTTCACGGGGTCAAACTGCGGGGCCAACGAGGTGGTCCTCTCTCTGCAAGACAGGCTTGCTCCGGTCCTTATACTGAGCGACCACTCGACAACTTCACCATCGGAAAAGTCAGTCCCAGGAACCTACATCTCAGTACAGAGGGACATCTTCCCGGAATGGATGAACCTCGCAGTTGACGAGTGGAAACTCCACGACTGGGTTACGGGTTACAACCAGTACATGAAGGGGGAGGCGTTCCACTCGTTTGACCCCGGGGTGTCTGGCGCACAACCTAGCCCGAGGAAGTGGACAAAGCTCTCCAATCTTCTGAAGATTCCGGGGATCGACGGTCAGGAACTCCAGCTTCTCGGACAGGCAGAAATCGGGGCAAGCCAGTGGGCAGAATTCTGGGGATGGGTCCAGCTTGGACAGAAGGTTCCAGTCTATGAGGATGTTTGCAATGACCCGGACGATTGCCCACGACCTCCCGACGAGAAGCCCGATCACCAGTATGCAGTCATCATGAATATCGCAAAGGGCGTAAAGGATGCGGGCGACCTTATAACCAAGGAGGAAGTTGATTCTGTATTGACGTACCTCCGAAGGCTTCCCGAAACATTCGCCGCATATGGCTGGAAGGTTTGCAAGAAGAACAACGATGACTTTGCACAGCGCAGTTCCAGTGTTGCTGTTTTCACACAGGAGTATGGCGAATCAATTCGCTAAAAAGAGGAGACTAATCATGCAGTTTGCACCAAAGCCAAGACCAATACCTCCTGAAGAATTCCCACGGATAGAGAAGGAGATGAGGCGACAGGTCAGCAACTTCCGAGGCGAACTCTTCTCGGAACACCCTTCTTGGAGCATCCTTTCCGCAAGACTGGAAACAATCATAGTACCAGACGGAACATACCAAGGAAGAGCCGTCCCAACTGCAATGACGAATGGGTCCGCCATTGTATTTAATGCGGCTTGGTATGCTTGGATACCATACAGGCAGAGGAAGGCCACTTTTCTCCATGAAGTCTGTCATAACTCCCTTGGGCACTCATTCCGAAAGGGTAATAGAAAGCAAAAGTCATGGAACTGGGCCTGCGATCAGGAGGTGAATCTGATCCTTCAATCCCTTGGATACCACATCGATGGCTGGCTATGTGACGAGAGGTTCAGAGGGATGTCCGCCGAGAGAATCTACGGGATCCGGGAGTCTGAGATAGCCACCAATCCTCCGCCGGAGCCACCGCCCGAGAGGGGTGAGCGGGGAGACGAGCCTGTAGATTCTCGCCCCCCGGAAATCGAAGAGCAACCCGAAGAACCCGAGGAAGGTTCTGCGGGTAAACCCAAAGAGGGTGGCTTGCCCGAAACCACAGAGCCGGAATCCAACCCGTATCAAGATCCGGGGGAAGTGTGGGATGCAGTCTCCCCGGATGGTAACCCTCTGGACGACCAAGCCATTGCCGAAAAACTTGGGGAACTTTCCAGGGATATCCAGATGGCAGAGATGGCAGGGAAACAATGCGGGACCGGAGCCAACCCGACCATGAAGAGAAGTCTTGACCGAATTACGAAACCACGAATGAACTGGAGAAATCGCCTAGATAAGTGGACTCGCAGTAAGGGCAAGCCAAACGGTAGAACATTGTCCTCCCTTGATAGGCGATCCCTGCAAAGGGGTACTTTTAATCCCGGGGAAATCAAGGAGGGGATGGACTGGCTTGCTGTGTTTGTGGACATATCCGGGAGCATCAACTTCCCCGACTTCAAGGCTTTTATGTCCCACCTAGACAAGATTCGCGAATCAGTGAAGGTGAAAAGGATGACCATTGTGCCATTCAACTCCACGATCCAACACGCAAAGATAGTAGAACTTAAACCCGGAGACCCCACCCCCAAGAAACTCGACACCGGGGGGGGCACTCGATTCGCCTGCATCTTTAACTGGCTCAGGCGTCAGCCGAGGCAGCCCGATGGGGTGATGGTATTCACCGACCTGTGCTGCACCGACTACGGAGAGCCTACCAATGCACCAGTGATATGGATAAGCACCGATGAGGTCTATACGTCAATGGACGGATGGTATACCAACGTGCCTCCGTTCGGTGAGGTAGTACAGATTGACCATTCAGACTAATACTAACAGGAGAACTAATGGAACCTCTAAGCACCGATAAGGTAGAAGGACTCGTTACGATGTTTCAACTGAACTACGACACGGAGTCACCCTTCAAGGGACTGATCGACATGGGGTTCATTTTCGGAATCCCCATCCCCCACCAGAACCAAGTGTGGGAAGCAATCCCCCAGAAGATCAAGGACGAAATGGAAAAGGTTTCCAAGGAGGCATCGGGGTCATGAAAATGGATGAAAGAGTAGTAGAGGACTGGACATGGGAGGACAGATAAAATGTCGAACTTTCCATACCCGGTCAAAGTCATCATCGACGGCGAGGAGTTTACGCCTTGGCATAGGCTCACCGTTCACCCAACGCATAACCGATATGTCTTCGTTCTCAAAAACAAGAGAGGCGTATCGGCTAGAACTTGTTGGGCACCCGACAAGATAGATACAGCAAGAGGTATCCGCGAAGGTAGCCTCAAGGTATACACGACTGGAAGTCATCACGAATTTATATTCAAAGAGAAGGACAGGAGGACAAGTGATGGGTAAATACGGAACGTACAACCAAGACGATGAGGTTTGGTTCGGGGAGCAGGATGAAACCCACAAGTACGCACTATTCAATGGTGACATAATCCTATTCACGCCAGCCCCGGAGGTATTCGGGGACACGCTGGAGCAAGCAATGAGGAGTGCATACTTGATGATTTCTTCTGGGATTGAGCGAGTCGAGATCGGAACCCCTTCCGGAGAATTCATCACTATCGACGCCAGAGACTGTGAACTGGAGGGAGAGTGATGGAGTCGCTGAGATTTGCAGAGATACTGTCCGATAGTTTTTATGGACTAGATGAAACCAATAGGAGTCAATCGGATGTATGAGGTAGTCTGTGAATTCTTTCAAGAATCTGACGCAATCAGATACGCAATCGACCAAGAGGAGGACAATGAGGGCGCGTCCTTTTGTGTAACAAGGGACATGTTCAGCGGAAAATGGCAAGTGGTGAGGGTTGATTAGTGAAAACTAGAATTCACGTTAACCAGCACAGAATACGATCCAATGCAGGCAAGGATAACCCAGAGCCAGTCCTTACCGTTAAAACATACAAGAGTAATCGGTATGCTTTCGCGGTGGACATTCAGGGACCGTCCCGAATTGTGTACCAACCACAATCCCCACTGTCGTGCGGTGCTAAGTGTTGGATAGAAACCGAAGCAGATGTTGAATTGATTGAAGAAGGGGAGGGGTGATGGGTTGTGAGTTTTGCGAAAAGAACCTGAGAAACGAGTGCGTCTGCTGGTGGGAAGTAGAGGATCCCAGGTGGAGACAAGGGGCCCAGGAAGGAGAAATAATATGTCAATGACAAAGAACTGCACGTACCAGAAGGGCACCAGCTTGATGGAAGCCATCCACGATTACTGTCGGGGCGAGATTGCTGAAGCCCAGGGAGACATTGATCGGACTACTTCGATATGGGGACTTACCGGGACTGGTAGCGTTGAGAGGCGCATCTCCTGCGCCAATCGGGCGGGCGAGATCCGGGCACTCAAGCATCTAATCGATGTCGAATTCATCGAAGGGGAGGTTGAGTGATGGCTGCTGAACCCATGTGCGACAAGCATAATGTTCGCAAGCACTGGGCCAAAGATAAGCACAAGAAGGCTGGCGGGAGGTGGAGGTGCAAGGAGTGCTACTCGACGTATCTCGCCCAATACCGGGCGGAAAACGCGGATCGGTTGACTCCGCTCGACCGTGAGCGCATGGCGACTCGACGGGCAAATCCAGAAACCAATGAAGGGATCAAGCTGGTTAGGCGCAAGTCCATGAAGAAGGCGAGAACCTTGATGGGCGCCATATCCAAAGTAGATCCTATCTACCTGTCAGATGATGGCCTTATAATCTGGCAAAGGGCAGAAGAAGAGAAGCTTCGGTGGCGAGAGGCTGCTGCAACCAGAAAGGCGAGAGAACTTAAAGCCATGTGTCCCCGCTGCGGCGGAGATCGCTACAACGAGATTGCATCTGGTGCCTGCTGGATCTGCGAGAGGATGCCTTCCGAACAGACAGACCATGTAATCCCGTTGAGCAACGGCGGGATGCACTGCAATGAAAACTTCCGAGGTGCCTGTGAACCATGCAACAAGTCTAAGGGATTCCGGAATTGGCCCGGTCAACCGGGGTGGGATGAATTTTTGGAAAACAAAAGGAGGAATGGCAATGAAGACAAAGAGTGAATGTCCGAGTGCGGCATGGGATCGTTACTTTGATTCACAGGACAGCGCAGAGGCGGAAGTTATCCATCAGTGGGTCCAGGGCGAAATAGAAAGAATCATCCCCCGGATAGGGAACAAGAACTCCGTACACCGTGATCACTTCAAGCCCGCAGATGGGTGGCCTGAAGATCCGGCGATTATCGCGGACGAGATTACAAACCTTGTCTCTAATCACGGAATACTCATTGAGGCAATCATGCTCCTTTGGAAAACCAGTGGGGGGGGAACGGAGGCGGTATGGTGGGGCAGTTGACACCTGATGGGTGTCCCTATATAGTGCGCCTTAGCATCAACAAGTATTCCTAGAAAGGGAAAGCAATGGACAGTAGTGCAATCCAGATGGTAATTTCGATCTCAAAGAGCCATCCGAATCTCAAGGACGATCTGAAGGCCATCGCCGAGGGCCAGGGTAGGTCACTATCCAATATGGTCACGCTGGTTTTGGCCAATTTTGTAAAGCAAAAAAACGAGGAGTGACGGGAGGAGTGGACCCATGACCATTACGAGAAAAGATATGCTCAGGGAGTTACTGCCGGGGCTGAACAAGCTGTGGCCTTCCGGGCCAGCGTCGGCTGCCGATGAATCCGGGGGTGACACACCACCCCTGAAGGATCTAAGCTGGGAAGAATTCGTGGCCCTTTACAACGAGGGTATGGAAGCGGGGTTTGCACCTTCCCGGGTTAAGGACTCTGGGTGGTTGGTCGGAGGAGAAGAGCCCTCTCTCCCCTTCTCAAACGGGGACACCAGTCTGGATGCCGCGAAGAGTGCAAGGAAGACCGCAGGACTTGCCAGAACAAGGGTGTTCAGGCTGATCGTGCAATCGGGAAATCACGGGATGACTGATGATGAGATAGAGAGAGTCAGCGGGATCATCGGGTCAACATCTCGCCCGAGACGCAGAGAGTTGTTTCTTGCCGGGAAGATTGAACTTAACGGGGAAAAGAGACTTACCCGGAGGGGAAGATTCGCTAACGTCTACATAGCAAAGCCAATATCGGAGGAAGTCTTGCTCGATGAAACCTAAGCGCAGCGCCGCGCCAGTAGCGTGCCCTACATGTCGTGGCCGGGGGGAAATCTCCAAGATAGGTGATAAGTTGCGACGAGCGAGGGATCACTGTGGGATCTCAAGAAAGACTCTTGCCGATGCGGCCCTGCTCACCGAAAACACTATAACCAACATCGAGATGGGTTTAGTTTCACCCCAAAGTGACACCATCGTGCGGTTGACTACGGAACTGGAGAAACGGGGGGCAGACTTCAGCCCTTAGATCCTCTGGCACGGCAAGAATATCAAGAAAAGAGTTGACAATAGGGGTGAAGTAAGGCTAGAAATAAGTGGAGGGGTTCCTGCCATGTCGCCCTTCTCCTGTCAAGGGGGTCAGCTTTCGGGCTGGCCCTCTTTTTTATTTTCGCCTCCCCCGGATAACTATCTCGCGGGGGTCACTCCTTGGACGACATCCGTAGAAGTGAGAGATTGGCTCAAGGGCAGGCCGTATAGCCTCGCACACCACACCTATCCTCTTCTTTCCGAAGCGACTTCTCCAGTTGTGCATATCCGGGATGAGGCTTAGGATTATATCCGCCTCTCCCTTTCGACCCTTCCTGTCCAAGAATCGATACACATACGAAAAGGACATCCAGCGGGCACTAACCCTGTCGCCCACCTTGTAGCTCGCTGTCCTGCTGACCGACTCCAAGTTTTGTCCGGAGGGGAAGGCACCGCTCTTTTCCACATCAGCTACGAAGCAAACAAGGCCGTCATGTTCAAAGCGACTTATAAGCTCGCGCAAAAGAAAAGCGTCGAAAATCGTTTGATCCTCGACGCGAAATCGGGTGAACACCCCTCTGGAGTCTAGCCTCTCCTCTTTAAGGCTAACCTTCTTTCTCTGCTCCCCGGTAAGTAAGTTAGATATCAGACCAACTGTCGCCATCCATATCCCCCCATGCCCCCAGCGCACTGCTGAAGATCCCTGTTGTGTGATCGAAGCTCATCTCGATCTTCCCTGGCTTGCCAATCCACGGGAATCTCGCCTTCCACATTGTGAATATCGACTCCGCTCCAGAGCGACTGATAGTTATTCCCGCATCACAAACGTTGTAGAACGAAGAGCTTCCGCTGACATCGTAACCCGTCGGCACTGGAACCTTCCCGTCCCCTTGTCGGTACATCTTAGTGGGGTGGGCAACCAAAAATATTGCGACCGAATGCTCAACAGCGAAGGACTTCAAAGATACTAGGATCTTGTTTATATTTGTGACCGATCCCTCCTCTGAACCACTGACACTCCCGCTCAGGAAGTTGAACGGATCTATAACCAAGCACCTTACCCCCATGCGAAGTACAGCCGCTTGCGCCCTCTCCAATACAGAAACTATTGATGTGTCGGAATCGTCCAGTATCACGTAGCGATCCTTGAGCCAGTCGAGAGCTTGGGCTAGCTCTGGTTCGCTCATCTTTGCTTTCCCTAGATATGCTTGGGACTTGTGTATCGCGGCCATCTGAAGCAAGAGAATCGTGGGCGGAGTTTCTGCGGAAAGGATGGCCGTTGACCAGTTATGCCGAGTCGCCAGTTGCATTGTGACCCAAGACAAAAAGCTCGACTTGCCCGATCCCGGTATGCCTGTGCATATGGTGAGAGTCTGCGGACAAACGCGGAAAATCTTGTCCAGTTCGGGAATCCCCACCTTTACTCCGTGGTCCAGCCCTCTCCTGTGTATCGACATGACTTCAGACCTGAACTCAGCGACATCGCGAAGCCCGCTCACTGGCCACGGGGTAGCCCCTGACAAAACGTCCTTCAGGGCAGCTTCCCCCTTTTGCGTCAATACATCATTCGCGTCCTTGCAGCCTTCAGGATAGACCAATCGCCAGCACCGAGCCTTCCCTATCCTCCGGGCAATCTCCTCGGATAGGAGCCGCCCCGGGTCATCGTCATCTGTCGCCAGGATAATCCTTGAGGCATTCTCGATCTTAGACTTGGCGTCCCATAGGTAAGCGTACTTCCCTCCGTTAGATCCGTCAGAGAGGGTGGAAGGGGCGCCATTTGGAACGCTGACTGCCGAAACCCCTATCTGCTCAAAGCTGAGACTATCCAGCTCTCCTTCGCAAACAACAAGATCCCCCTCTACCCAATCCTCGATCCTCCAAAGGGAACGCGCCGCACCTGTCTGGGAAAAATTCTTTGACCCATCACGCCATTTCGTAGCGCGAGTCCCGTCGGAATTGATGTAGTGAAATCCCACGCAATCTACCTCGGCGCCACGGCTACGGAGGTAGATTTTAGCCGAAGTCAAGCCGCACTTCTCAGACGTTTGGGGCGATATCCCCCTCGACTGCAACCATAGCTCCTGAGCTTCTGTCAGGGAGGAAGTTTTTTCAGGAACCACCTCGGAGTTCGGCTCAGGTTCACCGAGCGGGACAGAGCCCGCAACCCCGCAATGGTGGCAGATGAAGACAGCAGCATCCCCGTCAAGTTTAACAGAAAGAGTTCTCTCGTTCTTCTTCTTCCTTTCTGGTCCACATACTGGGCAAGTAGTTCTGCTCTGTGATCGAGAAATGGAAATAGTCCCTAGATGTTCTCTGATTAACTCAGTGTCGGTCGCCATATCTTTCTCCTGCCTATTCCTTTGCCAATCCCTTCAGGAGCCTAACCGACTCCCGGGTCAGTTTTTTTCTAACAACATCGCTATCAGTATGCAAGTCCTCAACCGCTATAAAAATACTCTCGATCCATTCCTGATCCCACTCCGCGCCTACGCAGGCTTCTCTGAATAACGGACTATCCCTCCACTCCCTAGAGGCGGGAACCTCTAGAATGTTACCTAGCCCCAAATCTCGCAAGGCTGAAACGATGAGACTCCGGTAGAAGAATCGAAATCCATCCGGCGAATCCGAATTCGGGCCCTTGGATTTTCCCTGTCTAGATTCCACAGGCTTTGAGAAGCCTTGACTTGGCGATCATTTGAGTAGGCCACATCCTGAAGGAGGTCCATAATAAGGTCCATAGCAGCCAAGTCTGGCCTGCGACTTCCGTAGAACACATCGATAAGGATTGCAAGGTCACCCTCAAGTAATTTGTCCAAGGGAACTGACTGCTTTGCAAAAGACTTACAGTAAGCCAACGCCTTGGCACTCTTAATAAGCCTAGGCTTTCCCCCGACCCGAACAATCCTTCTTTGGTTCTTCGCACTAGCGGGTTCCCCTAGTATTATTTGGTCGAAGTCCCAGTTGACTTCATGGATTAGCATTGCTACACACTCGATTCAAGGAGATAATCATGAAAATTACAAACCTCTACAATCTTCCGTCAGTTTTTCAAAGGTTCGACCAATCCCGTCAATACTCTTCGGGCGGATCTAAGTATAGCGTAACGAGCCTGATCGACTCACCCCGGATACGGAGACTCCGCGCAGAATACGCCGATGATACCGAGGAGGACATCTCCGGAAAAATCTTCTCCATTCTCGGCACAGCAGTACATGCAATACTAGAGGAGGGAGCCGACGAGGACCAAGTGGTCGAAGAGAGATTCTTCGCCGACATCGAAACTAGCAACGGAACCGTCTCTGTGAGCGGCCAAGTTGACCTACAGACGCCAGCGGGACCGGGCATGATCCTTAGCGACTACAAGACCACAGGCGCTTACGCAATCCAAAGCAACCCGGGCGGAAAGCCTGAGCATATCAAACAACTAAACCTGTATGGCGCGCTCGCGAGAGCCAATGGAGTAAAGGTATCTGGCCTTGAAGTTATAGCCATCGTCAGGGATTGGTCGGCTTCGGGCTTAAAGAGAAGCTCCGATTACCCGGTGGCCCCCATTGTGCGGATACCGATAGAAATGTGGGATGAGCAAGAAGCAGACAGCTACCTCAAGGATAGAGTGCTGGCGCACGAGGCGAGCGACCTTCCCGAATGCACACCTCAAGAGATGTGGGCGAGGCCCCCTGTTTTCGCTCTCTATGAGCGCACGAAATCCGGCGAACTCAGGAAACGTGCTACTAGACTTTTCGACAACATGACTGAAGCCGAGGATAAGTCACTGGATATTACCGGATCCGAGGTGGTTGCAAGGCCACGCACACTCACTCGTTGCGAAGGGAACTACTGCAACGTGTCCCAGTTCTGTGAGCAGTTCGCGGAAATAAAGAGAGGAGAAAACAATGAAAGAAATTAGCAAGGCCCTACTAAAGGCACAGGGAGAATTTCTCCCGATAGAAAAGAAAACGGAAGCATTCAAGTACAAGTACGCACCGCTAGATAACGTTCTTGACTGCATTCGGCCAGCCCTCTCCAAGTATGGCATTCTGATTACTCAACCATGCGAGATAGAGGACGGAACGCCTGTGCAGAAGACCGTGCTTTTCCACACCGACTCGGGCGAGTCGATTGTCTCCACCATGGAACTGCAATGCACTAGCGGGGCACAGGATCGCGGGTCCGAGGTTACCTACCTTCGCAGATATACCCTGATAAACGCAGCAGGAGTCTTCCCGGTAGACGAGGATGATGACGGGAAGCTGGCACAGGACTCCTCAAGGAAGCCACTCTCAACTAAATCCGGGAAGTTTTCTGACAAGAAAACCTCCACAAAATCAGGAGAACCATCCTCCGATCAGGGCAGAGCTAGGGCTGCAAAGAAGGCGACCGAGAAGAAGCCGACTGTAAAGCCGACTGAAGCAACCCAGGAGGGTGCCCAATCTGGAGGCCCGGTAGAAGGGAATGGTGTGGCGGAAGCCTACAGGGTTTTCCTTCAGGACTGCAATACCATCGAAGAACTGAGAGACTTTTGGAAAAAGAACCAAGAGGAGCTAAAGAAGCTAGAGAAAAGCCACGCGGAAATCTACAAATCCGTCTTTGATCTTTTCGCAACAAAGAAGAAAGCACTCAACAAAAAGGAAGCTAGTTAATGGCAGAAAAGCGAGCGGAAGACAAAACACTACTATGGCTCTACGCAAATGAAAAGCAAAACGATAGGCAGCCAGACTACACAGGTCCGGGGCGCATCAGCAAGGATGTGCTGAAGGAGCTTGTCGAAGCCTACAAGAAGCACGGAGACGAGGATGGCCTAAAGCTCAGGGCAGCTTCGTGGGAACGGGAGGGCAAGTCCGGAACCTACCTCTTCGTCACGATTGAGGTCGAAAGGCCAAAGCCCAGCGAAGAATCGGATGACGATATCCCGTTTTAAGGAAAAGCCGTGGAGGTCTGCTTCTTATCTGAAGCGGGTCCGAGGGGAGGCGTGCCTAGTGTGCGCCTCCCCTTTCGACGTTCAGGCGCACCACCTGCGACATGCTGAACCTAGGGGAATGGCGAGGAAAACATCTGACAAGTGGGCGGTTCCACTCTGTGCAACCTGTCACTTGTCTTGCCATACCCGGGGCGACGAAGGCTCATGGTGGGAAACAAGTTCCCCGGTAGATCCACTAAAGTGGGCCATTGAGTTTCACTCAAAAGCCAACCAAGAAAAGGAGACAAAACATGAGCCAAGGAGATGACGACTTTCAAGAGTGGCACGATGCAGCCCAGGCTTTTGAGTCGAGCCTTATGATTCTAAGAAAAGACAAGAACGGCTGGGTTATTGGCTTCTCGGTACACCCCGATGAAGCCCCAAGAACACTCATGGATGCCCCTCTGGGAACCCGATTCAGGCAAGTTCTTTTTGAGATAGGGGATGACGAAAGGCCAGTACCCGTTAGTCAACCAAATAAAATAGCTGAACTCGTAGACATATCCAAAGTTAAACCAGACGAAGTGACGCTTGCCGGAAGGATGTGCAGAAACAGCGAATTCCAAGATTATATTATTGACCCCGGCGATTATATCTACATTGATTCTTCAAAAGAAAGAGAGGATGCTGCCGCTAAAGCACTAAGGAAATACTTGTCAATAGATTCTCGCAGGGAACTGAGGCATGACAGTGTAGCGAGGGGTAGATTTAGGGAGATATGCGAACTCTTCAGGATCTCCCAGATTGAGGAAATTCAGGATCTCACCAACCAAGAACCAGATTGAGGGAAGACCCCCCCCTCTCTCTAGTGCGGATTTTTGAAATTCCAGGCTGAATAATCATCATCAAATTCAGCTTCCTCTATTGCGGTGGCGGCTTCTTTTATTTTTCGCTCTTCGGACAATAGCTGGAGAGCACCTCCGAGGTAAATCAGTTGATCGATGGCCTCCTCTAGCCCATCTTCGATGAGCTTAAGGGGGTCATCAACTCGGTCCAAGAGAGACTCGTGTCCATACTCCAGGGCCCCATCGTTGCTCCGCTTCGCAATCTGCCGAATCAGACCGGCGACCAACGGGTCTCTAACTTCCACCTCAACCTTCTCTCTTTTGCTTCCCAACCGAATCACCTTCCTCTTTTTTTAATCTTTAGCTCACCCTCTAGGGCTAAGAAATACGCCCTCTCAATTCTACCGTACTCTAGGTAGAAAGCATTAACATGACCCCCATGATCTCGCTCAGCACACACGGACAACGGGTCGAGTCGATGGTGGGCCCACTCGTGAAGTAGCGTGTTTATCTTCTCGGTACGGGTCTGAACGTTGCTCAGCCTGATAAACGCGCCCTTCCCACTATCGGAGGGATAATAAACGCCAACACAATCCTTATCAGACCGTGGCATTTTCCCAACTATCAATCTGACTGGAGACTCCCCTGGAAAATTTCTCTCCAGCCACCTATGTATCCTCCTGAGTCGCCGCCGCTCCTTAGTCATAGGGAACTTCCATTTACTCTACCCATACCGGGTAGGTTCCTGCCCTCATATTCCTGTCTCTGTCGATAAAGAAAAGGACTTGCTGGGGCACCTCAAATCCAAACTTACGAGAGTATTCACTGTGGCCTATAAGCGAACCATTTATGACCGCAAATCTAAGATCAACAAACGTGTGGTAATGCCCGATACAATCGAGATCCACTACCGTCTCTTGGTTCCACCGCCTTACTTGGTTTACAAGTGGGGCGTGAAACCCCCCGGTTCCTCCCTGGTAGCGTATGTCATCACCATGACTAAACCGAATCTTAAACCCGCCGAGGTCTACGATCTTGAGGCGAGTAGGCGATACATCAAAAACAAACCTATCGTCTTCAGCAAAGTGCCTCGCCAGTGTCCTGTACAAAGCATGTTCTACGTTGTGAGCAGCAGCCGTCGCAATTCGCGGTCTTCCGGAGTTAATCCTCCCGTGATTTCCGTAACTTGTAGGAACGTAAATCCTGTCCACATTCAGGCTTGATGCCATGAACTCAAGGCCGCCCAGTAATCTCTCGTGAACTATTGCCGCCGTTTCCAGAGGAGGCGTGCTGCATATCTCCACCAAGTCCTCGTGTATAAAGCCAGACATAAAGTCCCCGCCAAGCCAAATCACGGCCTCGGAAATCTTGCTCCTCTTCTCTTCATGCTTGATCAGGTCCACACTGTTGTGAACTAGGACCTCAAAGCGACTCTTCGATATATCGGAATTATACTCATTCAGACCGTTAGTCTGGCTAAGGGGGACTATTTCCTCTATATGATGGTCGGACCAAAGGCACACCGGAGTAGAGTAGCCCTTCTTGGACTTCTTCAACTTTGGGATCTTTATCGGCTTTGACCCGTAATTCCCCAGAGAAATAGCCAACTCCGATCTTGACTCTTCAAGCTCCCGCGTAAGGGAACGCACAACCTTGCGAAGCTCGGTAGTTGTTCGCGAATTGCGAGAAAGTTTGACAAGGCCGTCAACCCTTTCCCGGTCTAACTTAGCCTTGGAAAGATCATCTCTGCTCGGCACTCTTTCCCCCTGGCTCCAACTCATGCTTCTTCGCATAACTCTGGAGCGCTTTGACCCCAACCGGGAAATCCCCCCATCCATCAAGCTCCACAAGAGCTTTATGAAACGCACTCCAGCCAAAGTGAAAGTCGCGGTTATCAAAAAACCACTCAATAGCCTCCTTAAGCTCGGCCTCGCGCCCCTCCTTCTCCGCGGACCAGATTTCAATCTTGCCTTTCTTCATCCCCACCCTGGCCATATCGAGGGACTCCTTCAGTGACCGCTTTTTATTGCCCATATTCAAGTCCTCAAAAAAAAACGGGGAGGCGAATGCCCCCCCGATTACCTTGCGGCGTCTACCGCCCCACAATACCTGTCAATTCTCGACACCCAATCCATTAACTCATCGTATTCGCCGCCTCTACCAACCGACAGAAATAGCAATTGGTCCACGGCTTCCACGCTAGGAGGAGGGCAACGGGGCGCAGAAACCCTACCACTTGCCGCGCACCCCCCGGCGAGCGCGAGCGCGAAGACTGGCAATAAGATCCTCGCCAGTCTTTTTGCTCCCGGACATATATTCCGAGAACTTCTCAATGGCCCGCAAATCTCTCCGGAGATTTTCCTCAGATTCTTTAAGCCTCCCAGAAGTTCTTGAGAAGTATACAGCAATCCAAAGTACAATGGCGACTACTCCCACGAAACCAGCGACCAGATAGGCCCCTGTCAAGCCGGGGGCTTCTTCGCGTTCTCAGCATTTCCAATATTTAGAGCGAGAATGTCAACCAGCTTCCTTACAGCAGCTATCACCCCCGATGCATTCTCCCCGCTCGGAACAATCGCAGCAACAGCAGCCGCAACTGCCACAACCTTCGCTGCCAAGTCCAGCAGAATTCCCAGATTCTCTACTATCCATTCCATCGGCACAAAACCCCTTATCAATCACCGCGCATAGGCGCAATCCGTTGCGAAGATCGAACGCCCCCACCATGAGGGCGTGCAAGATATCCTCGCCAACACCAAAGTCCCCCTTGAGAGGATCGTCAAAAACCTGGGCAACATTCCTGTATACAACCTCCATGGATTCGATAGCCATGGCAATCTTCCCAGATAGTTCAGAGTTGTTTTCGCTCATCCCGGGACCCCCTTTTCGTAGGACCTCCCATCATAGGTGAGAACTTCGTGCCTATTCCCACGCTTAGACTCGGGCCCTACTGTGGAGATATGGACCCAGCCAGAAGACGGGATTTCTCTGTCATAAAACTCCAGAATTAACTGGTCGAAGTCCAAGTGCGTACGAATCCACCAAGCAAGGACAAGGTTAGAGACGCCGGGGACCTCTATATCGGCAGCTTCTCCCAGGCAATGTTGACTAGAGGATGAGCCGCCAATAGACTCATTAAGCTCCACACTACGGAATGCGGAGGACGGTGTAAATGGGACACCGTAACTTTCGCGAACTGGTTCAAGAATCTTGTTGCACAAATTAGTAAGAGAATCGACCTCATCACGCGAAGGCAGGTTCTCAATCCCAAGCCTAAGCGCTGTTTGTGATTTGGTCATCTCTTCTAGGGAAAAGTGTTCGCTTAATTTCACATATACCTAGTAGTAAGCCTGGGAACATTCCTCAAGAGAGACCTCTCCCTAAGCAACAACCGCTGGAGAACTCTCTCCTTTGCACTGCCACTCAGTCCGCTTTGAACAATAGATCCTCGATAGTCGCGGATCTCCTTGAGAGCCTTGTCCAGTTCCTTAACCTTGTCCCTCATCAACAATTCCCTGCGATGTTCTCTCGCGTATTGCATCGCCTCTCTTCCGCGACCCAGGCTCGCCAGTTTATTTACGGTGGCGACCACCTCGCTTACTCCCTTTTTCATCTCGGCATAGTAGAGAGCCTTTGTCCCACCCTCGGTCCCAGTCTTGATGAAGTCACGGATAAGCCAATAGTCGGTCATGGGCCGAGTGGGCGCTTCGACACCCCCATCTGGTACAACCAAATCCGCAAGATCCATGGCATACACACCAAGGGTTCCAGTATAGCCCCTGATCAGATGCTCAATATTGAGCGGACTAATGTTGGAGACATCACCAGCCCACCTAGCAAGGGCTCCGGTAGTGTCTCTATATTGGAACCTTGGCTCAACATCTTTCATGTAAACAGGTACGATAGGACGCTCCGTCCATGTGTTGTATCCGTACACAACATCGACGAGGGGCCTTACCGCCTGAAACATTGGATTCATTGCAAGGGTTGTCATGGCATGCTTCTTAATCGTACCAAGAACATCATCCGAAACGGAACCCAATGACATCCCATCTGAATAATGCATAATCGCACGGGTAATCGCCTCGGGAATTACTTTGAAGATTATCCCGAGTTCAAACGGGATCGGCAAAGCATAGAATTTGGCAGAATTCGCGTCCCCCCCAAAGGAGGGAAGTCGAGCCATCCAGTTATTTTCTCTCACTTCTTTCCGGAGGTTCTCCCAATCCTCGTCGCCATACTGCAAGGCGGCCATCATCGAACTTACAACGGCTAGCATGGCTCCACGGCTCAGGAATATCGCCTTACGTTTCGCTAGGGATAGATCAGCATTCGGGGTTTCCGAATAAGTGGCTGCACGATACAACCTGTCTAGGCCCTGCATACGGGCGTTCATGAAGGGGTTGCCTGCCGTAAACAACTGAAAAACCTTACTTCCACCGTGCCTGGAAAAGTTCAAAACTTCCAGCCCCTGAAAGGCTCCCTCTGCCTCTCCAATCCTCTCGGCCTCTGCTGTGGAATACCCTCTGTTTAACAGTTGCTCGGTAACCCTCTTCCTAACCGAAAGGAAAACTTGCTCCCTTACCGCAGCCTCAGACCGCCCACTGGCCTCGCCCCACGCATCCCAGACATTCATGAATCTCTGTCTGGCGCCACCCTTGGATTCAATCTTTGACTTGAAAATCCTCTTCAGTTTTTTAGGGTTAACTCCCAATAGTTCATAGCCACCGATAGATCCGTAGTCGGAAAGAAGGTTGTACTCCTCCGTAGCCTCTCCCTTGAATTGAAGGGCAAGGTTCTTCCCGTATCGTTGCAGGGTACTCAGTATTGGGAGGCCCAAATCATCGGCGCCCATCACCCAGGCATTCAGCGAATCCCTCTGTATGTTTCTGAGGATAAATCCAGGGCTACGTGTAATACCCTCACGAAGTACGTTGGCGGGTGCGGCAAGGATTCTGGTTAACGTATCCAACCCAGGATTCTTCCCCATAAATGAACCCTCTAGGACACTTACAAGGAGGGGATCATTCACGATGTAATAATACTCTCGGCCACCCCTGCGTGCAGTAATGTTGGTTCCGGGAGTCATGCTGTCCTGCGGGCCATCGGTAAGTCCCAGGATCTCTGCGTCACGAATCGCACGATTTCTCGCCACGTTCTTTAGACCGGCAGTTATCAGTCCCATTGCATTTCTGGAAATAGCCTCAATCGGCTCCATTAGCTTCTTGGATTCGGCGGCCTTCTTCAATTTCTTTGACGGAATCCCAGTGGATAATGCCTCTGCAATGAAGCCCTTCTCGTCCCCTAACTCCTGCTGGAACATAGACAGTAGGAACTCATTCCCAGCGCCCTGGCTCTTGTCAATGTCAACGAAGAACGGGGTGTAGTCACCGTACTTAGTCCACTCGTTAGCCATTTCCCGATCTATGACCTGGGTATCCACCAAGAATTCCACCAGTAGATTGTTCCAATTCTGGAGGTTCTTGTGTGTGACAGCGATTTCCGGATACAGCTTCGCAAAATTCAGGGCCGTTCGGATATCCCGATCCGACCATTGTGACTCCGTGGCCCTCTCTCCCGGCTCCCTTCGGAGTCGAAGGGCCCTAAGCGCCCTGGCGTAAGCAAAAAACTCTCTAACCAAGTTCTTTTCTGGATTCCCTATCATCCTGAGAATCGGAATCAAACCGCCAGTCGCCTCGTACCGCTTACCCTCCGGCAGGTCTACCCTGTTGATGGTGATGGCCTCATAGTTTTCATCAAAACCAACCACAACGTCTTCTGAATGATTCACCAAGTCCAACGGCTTAACTCTCGTTGTGCCATCAAAATTCAGCGGGTCGCCGAGAGACGCTTCGGACTTTGTAAATACTATGCCACCAGTTAGAAGGGTTCTGGAGAAGAAGGCCGACGCCCTGGCAACCATCAGGGCCGCTGAGTGAGCAGATGTATCCGCAAGTAACGCGCTCGGGTTTCCGGTCTTGTCTTTGACCAAGTACCCCAGTTGCCAGAGGCGATTATACTTGTCAACAATCATGGTTCGGAACGTGTTTACCCAGGAATTATCTATCGAGGGAATACCACGGGTCGAACGAGTCCACAGGCTTGTGGGCGGGTTGGGAACATCCCGCATTATGGTATCAACGGCCTGCTCCTGTTCCGGTGTAAGGTTTTCCGTGGAAGTGTTCAGGGCATATCGTCGCTCTTCCCCTGGCGAGAGCTTCGGGACCAAATCGGGCCGCTCCGCCGCCACCACAGCGGCAGCGGATACGCCCGGACCTCTTCTTGCTTCGATTTCTTCCTCGGGGCTTGCAGGGAGTGAATACATGCCATCAGCGCGCAAGCCCACAATGCTCCAATAATCGCTATTTCTATTGCCATCAACTTCACTTTCCGGATCACTCACGTAATCAAGGGTTACTGCTACTGGGTTCTGAAAATCAGGACTATCCCATATCACCACAGCACTATCGTGAGAGTCGGAAGAAACGACAAACTCTCCACTCTTTAGAGTTTCGGGTGACATTCGGCTAAACAAACCAGTGAGAAGATCCTCCCAATTTGAGTAAGTTGTGTTGTTTTGGATGTCCTGCGAGGACAGGTCTAGGTATTGCCTCCCCATACCTATGGGCATACCAGTCGTAGGCTCCTGGCTGGTGTATCCCTCCTT
>TARA_R110002110_G_scaffold233757_3_pt1 | contig 22083 bp, 23 predicted proteins | sample TARA_R110002110 | Tara Oceans TARA_R110002110 (sample SAMEA4397330) | marine metagenome | biome: Polar Biome; feature: [SRF] surface water layer (ENVO:00010504); material: water (ENVO:00002006), including particulate matter (ENVO:01000060) such as... | depth 5 m
ACAGTTCGTCATCATGCCAGTCGTGATTGCTCTGATCTGACTGCTGATCACGCTCAGAGCGGGTCTGGGCACTTTCCCGCTTGCGATCTCTAATGCTGCGATGAGCTTCTGCCGCAAGCTCTGCGGCTGGCAGCAAGTCCCGCTCACGCAGGGAACTTGTCTCACGAATCTCACCCTCGTCATTCTTATAGTAGCGGGAGATTTTCGTGTTGTAGATCGGGCCATACTCACCATCGACCTTCCAGATCGCGGCGCGCAAGGCATTGTCACGCAGCACAATCTCGGGGGCATTTTCAGTTTTCTGCTTGCCTGGTGGGGCTTCACTCATGGGATGTCCTTTCTAGTGGTTTGGGTTTGGCTATTGCTCTTGAGAAATCGCTTGATCGTGATCGCGGTGAACCTTGTGTGAGGCCATAGACAAGCGATTGCGGATAAAGCTGATGCGCCGCTCACGCATGCGCTCAACATCATAATCGGTCTGGTATTGCAGGCTTCCGCCTGGGGTCAGATCAAGGCTTGGCACCAAAGGCTTTCGATGCTTCTCCAGCATGCTCGCTTCAGCGCTGGTCGTGATATTCGGGTGTTCCATGGATTGCTCCGTATTTGATTTGGAAGCTGTACCGTCTAAGGCGCGATGCGAGACCACCAACCATCCGCATATTGCGGGTAATCGGCGAAGGCCGCTGGCACTGGCTCTCTAATAATCTTGCGCCAAGTATGTCCCCAGCGCGTCTTAACACGCACGCCATCTAGCGGAGGGTGATAGGGGTTCGGATGATAGCGCCCCGCCATGAAAAGCTGCTCGTAATAGGGCTTTCGCTGGGCCAATAGCGGCTGAGGCAAGTCATCCGTGAATATGTATTGTTGATCCTTGGGGGTGTTTAGCACTTCCTCAGGCGTGCGAAGCTGGCGGTGCTGTTTGCTTCTTTGCTGCGCTTCGCGCCCATGGTGGGCAATGCTCATCCCCGCCATCAGCGGATCGCCGCCGCTCATCATGGATTGCATCGCCTGATGCCGAGCGTGGCGCGCCCGCTGCTGCATCAATTCATCATCGTATTCCAATGTTTGCGCGCCAAGCATACGAGACACGCTTTGCGCCGTCTCAATATCGCGAATGGCAAAATAGCTCCTGAGTTGCGCGCTTGAGGTGATGATGTTCTGCGCGCCCTTACCAATCCGCTCCATCTGGAACACCGACTGGAACACCGCCCACGGACGTATCCCGATCCCCGCCCCATAGGTGAAGAGTTTCTCGACCAGCGGAAAACCGCCGAGCTGCGCGCACTCATCGAGTATCCATGTTTGCTGAGGCGCTTGGGCTTTTCGCGCCTTGTAGATCATGCCCGCCACAAAGAGCGCCTTGATCACGGGAGCCCAGGGCTCGATGAATTCTGCAGGGGGCATGATGTATAGCTGTACAGCTTGATCTGCGCACATTTGCTTCATGGAGAAATCAAAGGGCGGCGACACCGCTGCCATCAGCGTGGGATCTGAAAGCGGAGAAAGGGCCTTAAAGACCTCCCCCAATATTCCTTGAAAGCCCGAGCCGGAGTGCCCGTCACGGGAAGCCGCAATTTCCTCTTCAATCCGCGCTGAGACCGCGAAGCCTGATTGGTTCATCTCGAATGCAAAATTGAGCCACGCCTCTCCGCCGCCTGGAATAAGATTTACGGCCTCATACAGGAGAGCAAACGTCAAAACGCCGTGCAGCCGCACAAGCGTCAGGATGATGCCTTCAAGGAACTCCCGAGCCCGCGCTTCAAAGTAATCCCCGTTATGCCTGCCTGAAGGTGGAATGAGATTATGCGCCAGCACCTTCACATCTGAAATCAGGCTGGGGCTATCAATACGCACATAATCGACAGGATTGATGCGATGCTGCGGCAAGCCATGCAGGGCCGCAGGATTCCAATAGATGCAGTGCTTACGATCAGCGGTTTGATCCTGACTGATGGCGGCCAACTCACCCTTCATATCGAGCACGAGCATAGACGGCGCGTGAATGCCCGTGCACAGATTATAGGAAAGCAGATCACGCAACTTTCCGCCGCGCGCCCCTGCCGTCAGAAGCAATCCACCAGCGCCGCCATACCAGATGGGCTTTCCATCGATAAACCCGACCAGAAGCGAGTGCGGGCGCTGTTTGAGCATTCCTGCGCGATTCAAATCACGCTCATTGCAAAACTCAGCCGAGCCGAAGCGATTATGCTCATTCTGATGCATGATAGTTTCTCTCTGGAAAGGCGCAGGGATGCGGACATCTTAGCCCATCTGCACCCCTGCAATTCAGGTAATTCGCGCCTGTCGGAATTGGCTATTTGTAGATGCCAGCCCCTCCCTTGAATTTTTTCTTTGTCCGGATTTTCGAGGCAATGAACAGCGCGCCCACACAAATCACAGCAGCCCAAAAACCTGTTCCCGCAGCGTCATTGCTGAAGGCCGCCCAAGAAATAACGCCCGAGCCAAGTCCACCGACAACGAACCATTTCTGGACGGTCGCCGCTCCCTTGTTCTCAATCTCTCCTGGTATTCGAATATCTTTTGCCATTGGAATCTCCATTGCTGGCGTTGGGGAAACTCTACAGATCATTAAAAGATCGGTAGCTTGGTCATGGCGAATAGAACCGCCATCATTACGCTGGTCGCGAGGGCTGCTCTCGCGGCGTAGAGCGCCGCCATAAAGATCATCAAAAACAGCGCGTATTTGAGGAGCGCGGCCAGGTCGTATCCCAGCTGCGGTATCAAGACGTTTTCAGTGAGCCACAGCGCCGCCCACCAGATTTGAGGGATCATCAAGAAGATGCACAGCGCGGCCAGCCAGAACGCCATCATTTGCGTGTTGTTGTGGCGACCCGACTGCCTATTTCCACCTGCAAGCTGTCTCATATCAGAGCCTCACCCGATGAAGGACTGCTAGGTTTTGTGCGAAGATTGAAATCGTATTGCATTAGGCAAACCTCTCCTGCTCACCGCAGCCGTTCAGGCGTCGGTGTGGACTCCAATTGCAAGGAGACCAAAGTTTTTTAGTTTTGCTGGAGAACGATCTGCGCCGGCCTCTGAGCTAGGCGGACTGTACACGTTTTTGTGGACAGCGCAAGCCGTCCTTCAAAATTTATTGGATTTTGAATGCTAGGACTTCAATGCCAACGCCAAGCGCTCGCAGAACTTGCGTGGATTTATCTAGCGTTGCATCGCCAGACTTAATTCTCTGAATGTCTGTCTTGTTTACACCAGCAGCCTCAGCTGCTGAGCGCACAGATAGGCCCTTCTCTACCATTACGGCCTCTAGCGCGCGCGACATCGCCTCCCTATCCAGAGCTCCTTCGTAAACTTGCTTTATTGTGGGCTGATCGCCATCATTCAATAATTTAGGCGCTGTGGGTCGCGCTACTTCCAATATTTGATCCGTATTCGGATATATTACACTTTCTTCCGTAGACTGGTCAAACTTCTTGTAGCCCAAAGAATCCAGTATTTTTGGAAAACTGCTTTCCGCGATTATCACGTTCAATTCTCTTAAAAAACTCTGCTCGTCGCCCTCCCATCCTGGGCCGAACCCTGAACTTGAAATGAGGCTCTTAATATTCTTCTGAATGTCCTCGACTGTTTGCTCTAAAGTTTTTTCATCGGTTCCACGCAACCCGAGCTCTATCGCCTTATCTATAATGCGGTTCGCAACAAAAGTAGTGAATTCCGCTTCGTAAGAACTCTGCTGAGTTAGGCTCTCACCATCAGGGCGCAGCGCTTCAACTGCAGTTGTTGGATTGGTGCTCAGCGTCGACTCAATCAGTAGTTCTTGAATTTTCCTAACATGGCTCTCAAGATCGGACCGATCATCAGGATGCACCAATGCTAGGATACTAATCCTTTTGGTGTTCCTTCGAACGGTTTGCTTCGCGGTTAAATGGGGCTTTCCATCGACCATTCGAGCCAATGCAATGAACGCCTGCGTTTCAGAATCTGTTCTAATTAGAATTAGCGCCTTGCCTTCTTGCCGAGTTGAACACTCCAGCCATTCAATGTGTTCTCTTGGACAGTTCTTCGTAAACTCAGTCAGAGCGAGCCGAAGCTCTCTGGTTTCAGAGGTCTCTCCAATTTCGAGAGTCAGTACGTTCAGCATTAGCGCTACTCTCCCATTCAATTCATCCGATCAAAAAAGAGCGATTTCAAATGCTCCAATTTAGACCAGTGTGGTTACGAAGCGGTTTACTATGAAGCCAACCTGTACCTCTGGCCAGTTATGACCTTCCGAGGACGGCCTGGAAACCGCCCATTCTCGGCTGCCACCGCCAAACCTGCCAGCGTTCGCTCGCGAATGATCTGCCGTTCCAACTGCGCTACTGCAGCGAGAATATGAAAGACGAACTCCCCCATCGGGGTTGATGTGTCGAGCTTCTCGGTCAGGGACTCGAATCTCGCTCCGCGCTCAATCAGCGTTTCATTCACCTCGACCAAGTTCCGCAAGGACCGTCCCATGCGATCCAATCGCCAGACGATCAGCTTATCGCCCTCACCGATCTTACTCATGATTTCATCGAAGGCGGGGCGCGACACCTTTGCCCCGGAAACCCCGATATCTCCAAGGATTGGATAACATCCTGCTGCCTTCAACGCGGAGATTTGAAGCTCGGGGTTCTGTTCGTGAGTGCTGACGCGGTAATAGCCATAGATCTTTGCCATGGTCGGTGTCCTTTCAAGTGAGTTGAAATGACGCCAGCGGCCACCAAAGCAACGCTGGCGACACACCCCAAAAAACGACCGTTTTTCTTGAATTTGCACGGTTACGATTCGCAACGACCCGCACTTGTTATGAAGTCCAATCAAAACAAGGACTTCCTATTCAATACGGAACGTAACACAAAAGATAATTGCTTTGCAACAAAAACGGTCCTTTTACCGGAATTTGCGCAATGGATTCAAGGCGTTGCCCGCAGGTATTTTAGGATATCGCGATGAGCGCTGGACCAGTAAAATCATTAGCGGCAGGATTCTCTGCCTTAGGTTTGATGACCTTAGGGCCATTGACAGGCAACGCCATAGCCCAAGAATTTCAACCCCCATTGGTGAATGCAAGCAGTCGCACCACCACCGAATTACCCGCACTCGTTAAAGCCGGACGCTTCGGAATGAAACAAGATCAAGTTGGAATCATGATGTACTATGGCAGTGGAAACGGCGACCCAGCAGATGCTATTGGCGACTACGTCGCATCAGAGCTAGAGGCTCGCGCCAAAGACCGTGGAGACTTTCTACAAGCGGATTACTTCGTAGAATATGTTCAGGATATGGAGGGAATAGTCCTTGCGTACCACATTGGAGGTCGAGAAATTCCTGGCCAAGATATTCGCACAGCAATTACGGAAGAAGCCTTTGATGCAGCCATCGACCTTAGAAGCGTTGCCAACAAAGGATTACAACTCGCAGAATTAGACTACTAGGTTCTTCCAGGTAAGCTGAAGCCCCCTGATCCTGTTTCTCTTCCCACCTGTGCGTTTTCTTCAATGTCTACCTCTAAGATAACGTCAACGGCTTCGGGCACGTTTACAGCTTCCTCTGCCATCCGTGCTCTAATTCCGCCGTCCGCTTCCCGTGCCGCATCGTCTACGACAGCCCGATCTTCTACTGTCATCTTACGACCAGATTCCTCTATTTCTTGAACCTTCTCGCGTACTAGCAAAACTTGCTTTTGCTGCTGTTGGAAAACTTGTAGAAATTCGATCACTTCAGGGTCAAGCTCTTCAGCTCCAGACTTCAAAGTGCCATCCTCATTGAGGTACTTATCGGCCATCGCCTGATAAATTTCTTCTTCGGTCGTTAGGCCGTGTCGCTCGTCTTCTGTGAGGAACGTCTCTGCAACCCCTTCAATTCCCCCATACTTCTCTTTAAGGCTTTGCGAGCCAACTCGCACGCGTTCATTCAAAGCAGCGAGATCATTCGCCGCCCGCTCAAGATCTCCCATCATCGCGAGCCACATCTGCGTGTCTTGCGATTGCTTGCCTTTTGCTTTCTGTAACTCGGCCGCGAGGATTGAAGCATCTGCACCGTTCACGCGAATACTGAGCTGCGAAGGATCGATTATCCCCGCCCAGACCTGCTGCACGAGGCTGGTTTGAATTGATTGGGCCGCTTGCCCATGGGCAACCGAAAACACATTTGCCAAAGTCTCAATCGGCTTGCCACCTGGAAGCATCGCGCTCACGAGCGGTGCGGCCATAGCCAAACCTACTTCTCTGAATTCCTCTAATTTGCTTTCTGGCGATGCCATCCCACACACGTCTCCCCTTATGCCTTGCCTCTTTTCGGGCTTTGGCGCTGAGCGCTTTGCGCCCAGTTTTATTGTCTTTGATTCAAGTGAATTTTCGCGCATTGCGCAAATCCACACACAACATCAGTATAGGGATAAATTTTTAGGAATATGTAAACAATCGATACAACTTTATTACAATTTTATGCATTTACACTTTGTTAGCATCTGGAATTTTTCGGTAGGCATTCAGTACCCATTCCACATGATGCTTCTCCGCAGACTTTGCAGTGCCCTTGAACCAGCGTGCGATATGATAGTCACGAAGATCTGGAGGCGCATTCGGCGATGACAAGAGTAGACGGGAGCTGGATACGCAAGTACGCCGCCGCTGTGCATGCAACTCTTGATAAAGGTTATCATCGATGACGACGTACCCCATACTGACCAAGCGCTTCGACAGCTTGTAGTCTGTGATCTTGGGTCTGGAATCGGCCGGAAGTATGTCATCCGGTTCGAGGTCTGGTGTTAGGCCGTCATCTCGAGATTCGGTGATCGATTTTCGGCGCTCCGGATAAGCATCAGCCTCTGGAATTATCACGGTCGCGATGTCAGAGCCGCGTAGTGAAATTGACGGTTCTCTGGCGGCTTCCATTTCCCGTAGATGCTCAATTAAAGCGCCCCAAACGGCTTTTGGCAGCGTGGTTTGGAGGCCGCTCCTCGCATTGCGAACTGCTCCGTTGATCGCGTATGTGTCCTTTCGAGGAAAGAGCCTGCGACAAACACCGAATAGCGAGACGTTTGTACGGGTCAGGTGGAAGTCCAACTCGGTGCGCATGTCTTCCGTTATGACGAGACGTTTGTTCGTATCACGTTTCGCATAGCCGCTTTTCGAAGCTTTAGGTTTGTCCGAAACGTCGCGAAGAACCGCGACCAGATCGCTCGAGAATTCCGCAATAGTCGGCAAACCACATTCGCTGAGCATGGCATTGAGCACCTCTGGAGGAATCCTGGATCGATCCGTTTCAGCAATGTGCAGGGCCAGTTTGCGAAGCGTCAGGCCCGTGCGCTCAAGTTCGAATTTCAAGTCATCGATCATGCCCTAAGGATACGGGAATGCTGATGCCGCCAGCCAGATCGAATGCAAACTCATCCACAGGCGCTGTTTATGCTTCACATGATCCTGTGGGATATGGTAGTATAAAGTAGGATATAAGCGTACCGCAGAGGAGCAGCATCATGAGTATGATCAAGAAGAGCATCACCATCACCGAGCAGCAGGAAGCCTGGATTCAATCGCAGCTCGCCACAGGCCGCTATGCAAGCGACAGCGAAGTCATGCGCGAAGCCTTGCGGGAGAAGGAAATGCGTTCAGCCGAGCTTGAAGCTTTGCGGGCGCGGCTCATTGCGTCAGAAGAAAGCGGGTTCTCGGACAGAACGCCGGAGCAGATCAGACAGACCGCAAAAGCGAAGCTGAAATCTGATGGCGGTGTATAAGCTCAAAATATCGGCGCTTGCCGAACAGGATTTTCGGGATGTCTACATTGAAGGCTATGCCGAAGCGCTTTGCTGTTTAGGTCTTTTAATATTATGAAAATTTGATAACCTCTCTCTTCATCGGCCCAAAAAGGCAAACTGAATGGAGACGACGCAATGAAGTCAGCACTTCGCCTCACAATCAGCGCTGCTATCATTACAATGTTGTTCGGCTCGTCTCCAGCTTCAGCAGGACGCTACGATAAAATCATCAAGGAAATCGCCGAAAACTCTTCCGATATCACGAAGAGAGCGGATACACTTTCTCCGCCACCAAGAACACTAGACCCTGTTTACGAACCTAATGGAGCGAATCCTCCAGGGTTGAGAGGTCCTGACACACAACCCCCTACGCATCCGCCTTCTCCTGCAGCGCAGAAAACGACCACTGAGAGCTTTAATGAGGCGGCCAATCCGAGCACAACCGAGACCTTTAATTACAGAGCTGATCAATAAGATTTGAAAAATCACCACCACATCGAGTAAAATAAATGGGTGACTGTTACTAAAAAAATTTCGATTGGTGAGGGATTTACAAACGAGCTTGCGCTGCCGCAGGAATGTTGGGATCATCTCCGGTACTTGCATAACTCCGGCTACAACGTGGCAAGTTTCATAAGGTGCTGTATCGCCTATACAGACAAAGAATATTTAGCGCGTTATGGCCCTGGCGCCATCATACACTGGGCTTTGTACAGTATATCAAACCCTGCGGGTGCTAGTGTCCATTATAATAGATACCTTATAAAGACCGATAAACAGACTGAATATCTGGGTTAGCCTGCCTTTACGCGGCTCATCGCAATGAAACCCATGATCGTCGCCACTACGCCCGTAGCAATGATTTCTATCGAACTAACCGCCCACTCGCCAACTGTGCTGTAATAACCAGAGTGGTAAAGTACGCCCTCGAACACCTCTGCACCTGCTCCCATAAAAAACGCGCTTCCATGGGTTTTTGCGGATCTTGCCATCCATACGGCTACAACACCCAGAGGTGACAGAAATGTGCCAACCAGAAGCGCAATCGAAGTGGGCCACATATAATCTTCAACGCCATCAACTGCAGCATCACGAAACGCACTCATAGCATCACTCGCCGCTCTAGGGTTTTCAGCGTGCATGATTTTAACAGTCAACTCATCGCCCCAGCCTACAAGTAGCCCGTCGCCAAATGCATAAACCGTCGCCAGAAATCCGTTTAGCTCGCTGCTCGGTATAGCCATCCAGCCTAAGAAGGCTATCACGCTAATAATTATGATTGGCCATAAGATCGAGCCGTTATCATCAGGCTTGCTGCTCATTAACTACCTCAACCTAAGACTGCGTGCATCGTCAGCAGAGAATACGAACTTTAGGGAAATGCACAACGCTGTTCGGTAGGAAACCTTCGTGAAGAAGCCAACATAACGTGATCGTTGAAATGCGCAGTGAAGAGCAATGGCTAGAATTCAGTTCTTCGGGAATAGAGTCATGCAGGACGCAGAGCTACATTCAGACGGTGTTTATAAGAGCGCGCCGGCAAGCCATCGACGCATTCAAGGCGAAGTCACTAGCAGGTGAGTGAGCGGGTCAGGTTTCGGGATCAAATGTCGTAGTACAGGGCTTGGGGTTGGCGTAAGTGCGATGCGCAAGGTGTATGCTGGTAATACCAGCAACCTTGGCAAGGGAGCCCGCTGCGCGCTCCCGTTGCATCCCTCCGGCCCTGGCTCCGCTCAGGCATTGTCCATCCATTCCCTTTGCGATCCAATTCCGCGTCCCGCTCCAATTACTCTCCAACTCCATTCCTGGCCGACGCCATCGATGAGCCAAAAGAACGTATCGCCGTTCCACCACTCGCTGGGAGACTTCGCTCTCCCTTGCACCCATCGACTTGTGGGCGTTCCTGCCCCCATGCCCCCCGACCATTTCATGGAGACGCATTCAACGTGACAAGCCTACGCGGTCTGACGCCGTTCAAGACACTGATTTAAGCCCCGTACCGCTAGTTTTATTTGCTTTGGCGATCTTCGATAGCGGGTGCAGGAAATAGTGCTCTTTCAGAACTTTCCGAATAGCCCCCGACTTTGCTTGTTTAGCATAGCTTTTTAACGCCTCACCGTCTTTCCAGCCGACAGTAAACGCACCAAAATCAGTGTTTTGTTTCTGCAACCACGATATTGCTTTCTCGTGGAACGGGCCGTTAGTCCAAAGCTCGAAATGCTTCATGCGCGTGCCATACCGTCCATCCTGTTCTAAAATCTTGTGTAACAGAGGTACCCGGTCTTCAAGCCAGTGCCTTACTTCCTTTTCGCTTACGGACGCTCCTGGAATCTTCGATTTGCATTCTACAATAAGAACGGGTTTCCCCTCAGGACGGTCGAGCAATATATCGATTTCCGCCTTACGACCGGAATACAGCTCCCGCCGATTCTCTCCGACGACAAGATACCCTCCTTCAATATCCTTAGCGAGTGATCCGAGAGCTAATTCAAATAATGCCCCTCGCAAGTTATTTGCCGCCCCCTCAATCTTCGTGAGCGCGTTCAGTACGTCGTAAAGATGACCTGGATTGACGGCGGCCGTTGCCCCCGAGTTACTCAGTAGCTCAATTAGATCGCGTAGAGCCTTGGCTGTTTCTCTACCAAACATATTCTCGATTGTGGTCGCCGCGATTCCTGATTGTCGCGCGAGGTCGAACGCACTTTGAGTGTACACCTCTGCAATAAGAAATGGCATGATCGGGGCGACATTCAAAGGCGCAGAGGCAAGACTATGCTTACGAACAAATAATTTTACGAGATCCTCATTAACCGGACCTTTAAGATTTATGTCGCAGACAAAAAAACCAGGCTTAATCGCACCGTTTTCCATCCGCGCAAGCGGGCGCATATAAGAAGGCGCGCTGATATCCCATACAATGCCAGACACAACCGGCAAGTCGGCTTCACCACGTAGCTTAAACTTGCCATAACTGCCTAACCCAAGGTTACGCGCCCAATCACGACACGCTTGCAATGCAACAAACTCCGCGAGCAAGGTTGCTTGAATACGGGCTTGGTTGTCCTTGTGATAGGAGTGGGGGTTGAACCGAATAAATTCCTCTTGCGTCTCTGGATTTTCGTATGTTTCCAGCAATTGAATTGCGCAAAGGCGCTCTAGAATTCTATCGGGAGAGAGTTGTCGCGCTCTTGCCAAAGGCGCACCGCATACACTGGGGAACAGAGATCGCGGGCAACACCCGCCACGAGCGCGCAGTCCTGCAACAGCCCCCCAGTATGAGATGCCACTTGATTTGAACGTACGCTCAATAGCTTTCCAAAATTGTGGGGTTCCGTATTGATTCTCCAGATAAAGAAAGCGAGCATTCTTGGCGAACCGAAGGCCCGCAAAGCGTTTGTGGTCATCTCGTGAGCGTGTAATTCGCTGCCGAGCTGCCGCAGGTGAGACCCCATCGTTAACCATAATCTCAATCAATTCTGAGGTTAGACTGGGGCCTTTTTGTTCAAGAAGATCTTTAACGCGCATCGGACTCCATCACTTATGTCACACTGCGCTATTTATAACATTTTTTCTTTAGAGAGTCGTGCTTTTTCAACTCTCGCTCAAAAACAAAAATAATTGAATAAAAACATAGACTTATAAGGTTTGCATTTTGGGAAACTTTCAACCCATGTCTCATCGCATTGCATATTGATAGTACAAACTGTGCCATGACCACCAGTCGGTCCATCTTCTAGAAACGAAAGAGCGGCCCTGGATCATTTGGACAAATCGAGAGAGTTAGAGACGAGCTTGCCCGGCTTAGCCCCACGTATAATTTGCTTCTTGCATATTCAGTGTCACGGTAGCGACTGGCATCGCATGGCAACAACATAGCGTGCTCGCATTCTAAACCTTTCGCTTTATGTATAGTGCTAATGGCTTTCGTCGGCGGTTTGGGGCGAGCGTAAGAACGCCGTCGGTGAAGCTCAGCTAGTGCTTCTTCGGGGCCTTCGAATTGACCAACACGAACTGCATCGCGCCATTCATTTTGATAATCGATTCTGATTTCATTAAACCCAGCCGTGCCATCGCTTCGAAGCTCGTCTAATCGATGAAGAGCCGCCGCCGCTCCTTTGTGATTTGGTTCATTCAGTAGCTCACGACCAATTTCTTGTAACAAGGCTGGCTTTCCTCGACTCGCTGCGACACACCCATCACGTACTTCTTGCGTCAATCTATTTCCGTGCGATGACGCAGTATAACCAACCGAGACTCCGTATATAAACGTATTCAGAGCGGTGCAGGCTCCCTCTGCAGTGATACCATCGTTAGTTAGAGCGGTTACAAGTTTGCCAAGGCTGTCCCGAGTGTAGCCTTCCCAGATCGGTATGCGCCGGTTCCAAAACGCCCTTAAGGCTTTGGCGGTTTCGTTCTGGTCCGTTAATATCAATAACTCTTCAGTACCAGCAACAAGCTGGTCAAGTGGTTGACGGCACGCTGCTGCCAATTGAAACCCGGTGCGGGTTTGCGCGGTATTCTCCGCACGAACAACACGCAATCCGTCCGGTAAATCCTCCGACAAATCGATTGGCTGTCCATTCTTCAGTTGAGACCTGGCCTCCAAAACCCAAGCTCCCAAAGCTGGAGATCCTTCAGCCCAACGATGCGGCGTCTCAAGCTCACCGAATGCGGCGCGATCCCTAAACTCACGCCACCGTTCGCGATCACGCTCAAACCCATTGCGGCCGGGGCTCCGATAAATTTGTTGCATGGGATCACCAAACACCCGCAGCTTAGAGCCAGCATCATAAATATGCAGCATTATCGCATGTTGATGCTCGCTTGTATCCTGATGCTCATCTCCGATTATCACGGGAAAGCGGTCAGCAAGAACGTTAGCTACCATCGGCTTATTGGCGATAAGCGTTGAAACACGTTCTGCAAGCTGAGTATAACCATTTCGTTCTTGACGCGCCCAAGCAGACGGATCAGCGGGCAGATCAAGTGTTTTGTGATACGCCGCTGCGATTTGGGCGATCAGCGAGTCGATAGTTTTGATTTCCACGCGCGACGTGTCAGCTTTTGTGGCATCTGCGAATACGCCACAAGCAGCATGCGTATGGGTTAGTATGAGAATTCGTCCACGTCGCAACCGGCTCGCTTCGCGCCGCGCATAATTCGCTCCTTGATACGTTTTTCCTGTCCCTGCTGGCGCTTCAATGAGGACGAGACTTTCATCTGAATCTAGAAGGTCCTCAACTTCGTTATCCTGCATCTTGCAAGTCCGTTATGGGTGTTTGCCCGCAAGCCTCGCGAACGGCATTCAAGACAGGTAGAATCTGAAGAGACAATTCAGGCCAGGCACCAAGGGTGATCATCTTGCCAGCCAACTCGCGTCCGCCGTCCTTGGTTTTGAACCATTTTTGTCCGTGTTTTTTCCATGCCTTTCGCGCTGAATCATCCGGAGCGCCATCTGCATTTCCACTTGCCGCTGCGATCATCACTGTGCGCAGATCAAGCTCCTGCTCGACAAGCGCGCTCCTGATGCTTGCCATATCCTTATCCTCGATACCTAATCGAAGCGCGAGATGCCGTTGACGATCACCCGTCTTATCGCCCTCCGGATCAAGAATAACTTGTTCAAGCTGAGCTTCAGGAACCGCACCAATGATATTTGCTTCGGTGTTTCCATCCTGCCACTGTAAAAGTCGATTTCCCATCGATGTCTTCAGCGCGGCCCAGCGCGCCGTGGCATCGCCCTCATCGTCAACGATTCCAGCAAAACTCAACCGCGCCTCAGATAACGCTTCAAGCAAATCCAAGGTTGTGCTGTTTCCTTCTCCATCGGCAATATATATTCCGTGATCTTCGAAGCACCCATCAATCGATTTTTCCAACAATACAGAGAGGAGACCAACTTCGGTAAGGCCTTCACATACGATTGCCAGCTTGCTGAGAAAGGTGAGAGGACTACGCTGTTGGTGCGCTTTTATTTTCTTATGACTTAATTCCCCGATGGCGCTGTTAGTGTCCATATACCACAGCTGAGAGCCTATCGCTGCCTCTACAGCGACGGGGCTATGTGTTGTTATAAAGCTCTGCGTATTTTCACCTTCCAGTGATCCAAGCAACTTACGTACCCTGTAAGGTTCAAGGCCACGCTCCACTTCATCGATGACAGAAATGCGAGATTGCGTTTGTGCGGATGCTGCTATTTGCAGCATTACCATGCGGCGCGTTCCCGTCCCCCAACTCGCAAGCGGGAGTAATACGCCTTCAGATTTTTTGGCGAGTAGCCCTACTAATGCACCAATAGACAAACCTTGCGCACTGATCAGTCCAATATCGAGTGAGCTAGGTAGCGAGCTTTTACTCAGGGCATCATCCAACTTGGCTAAGGCTTCCTTTCCATCATCACTCAACTGCGTCTGCAAATCGATTTTCGAGACCTCCTGACCGATTCGAGCCCGTAACCCCTGGTCAGCAAGCAACCGGTCCAACGCCGATCCATAAACCAATCGCAAATCACGGTCATTCCGTTCTTCACCACTGAGCTTGACGATTCCAATCAGTCGTCTGAGACTTGCCGACAGAGGAACAAGGTCATCATTCGGCTGGACGATTTCCCACACCAGCTCAAGTTCGGGTGTCCCACGCGCCTGCAGACAATAAACAGCATCAGTGGTGTCAAATAAATCTCCATCACCACCATCTAAGGCCGGTACTAGCGCTTCTTCGCCGTTCCACTCCCAAGGCCAGTTTAGCGCGCGTTGCTGATTGATGTCCGTTGATGCTGGCAACGAAACGAAGGCGCGAATCAAAAATCCGTCATCAGATTTCTTTTGCCAATAGTCGGCTTCGCTTAAGGTAAATGAATTTGTTGGTGAGAGCAGCAAAGCTATAGCGTCAAGCACTGTCGTTTTGCCGATATCACCCCCGCCAAGTAGCAGATTGACTCCCTCAGAGGGTTTCCACTCCACCTCCTTAATACCGCGAAAGCGTTCTATGGATAGTTGTCGGATGATCGCCGCCGCGCACATTATGCTGCCACTTCCCAAGTATAATATTACCGCGTTCCAGTTTACTGATTACGTCGGTGTTTCCAAATGAATCAGGGGACTAAACCTTACCACATCTCAGCTTTACACCTAAAGTAGACTTTTGGTTTTGTATGTATATTATTTATTCTAGGTATTAGGTGCGACAAGCTGAAGTCCGAGCCCCTCGCGCGTGAAGACTATTCTTACTAATTGAGAACAAACCCAATAAGTTGAAAAATATGCCTAACGACAATGATGATTTTCGAAAACTAATGGGTGCCAAGAAGTTCGATGTTGAGCACGCCCTAGGTTTGTATGCGCTCAGCTTCTACAGTGTGCCTGCTGAAGCAATATATGATGACGACCTAATAAACAAAATTGGTGATGGATTGAAAAGCTGTCATATCTACCTTATCGGATTCGTTCCCAAAGTTGACTTGATAGGTGCCCGACAAGATGAACAAAAACTGATATTTGATTTTCAAATACTGGGAAAAACCCTTTCCGTTGAGGGACCAATTAGAGAAGGCCTCACTTTAAAGCATGACGAGGGCTTATGGTATCTTACTGACGGTTCTGACAATCGATACGGTCCGTCTGAAGAGCAATTGTTTCAAGCCTTGCAAATGCAGCACGGACTGCAAGAATTTCAAGTCGTTTATGTTGGACAAGCATATGGCACGGACGGTTCAAGAAATGCGATCGATCGATTGAGAAAGCATGAAACTTTACAAAAAATCGCGCTCAAAGGAGCGCCTGAAGGCTATCGCCTGCAAGTCCTATTGGTGGAAATTCAGCCAGCAAACAAGATGTACACGATGCTTAATCCATTTGCCGAGGAAACATCCCAGGGCGAGAAACGAATTGGGCAAGGCTTAGATAAGCTATTCGGAACCAATGAACATGAGCGAATTACCTTGTATGAGGCGTCGTTAATCAGCTATTTCAAGCCTATCTACAACAAGGAATTTAAGAACAGCTTCCCCTCAACCAATCTAAAAGTATTGGCCGATTGTTACGACAAAGATTTTTCTTCAATAATATCGGAATTCTGTTTTGATGAACCTCCATTTTTGTTGTGCTCTCAGGCGATTGAGTCGGCGCCGTTTCACATAGTGAATACAGATCTACACGAACAGGCGGATAGAAAAGTATTCTTCGCCGTAGAATAATTTGTCGTTGCTGCGCATCGGGGAAATAGAAGTCGCACCTGCCGATTTGGTTGATCGCAACATATTTTCGTCTTGAGCTTAGGGCTTCGCCCTCGGCGCACTTCAAGCACAATAGACGGTCTCCCGAGGCTCAGCGCTCCGCGCCTGCGCCCGCCGTCGATTCTGCTTTCCGTTTGCACACCCACTGTTCGCCACGAGGCAGGGTTTCAGAAGCGAAACCCATACCTACTGAAAGGACAGAAAGATGGAGACCACAACAGAAGAAATCAGAATTTATGTCGCGTGTTTAGCGGCCTACAATAACGGCATCTTGCATGGGAGTTGGATCACCGCGAACCAAGACGCATGGGAAATCTGGAACGAGGTTTCTGCCATGCTTAAAGCCTCACCAATTGAAGAGGCCGAAGAATGGGCAATCCATGACTATGAAGGCTTCCAAGGTGTCACCATTAGCGAGTGGGAAGGCTTTGAGCGCGTATCGGAAATAGCGGCATTTATTGCAGAGCATGGAGAGCTTGGCGGAAAACTGATTGCGTATTTTGGCAGCTTTCAGGACGCGCAGAACGCCATTGGCGATCAATATGCAGGTGAATACCGCTCTACGGCAGACTTCGTTCAGGAAATCACTGAGCAAGGCACCGAGATTCCCGAAAGCCTTCAATACTATATCGACTGGAACGCGATGGCTCGCGATTGGGAAATCAACGACATCCTAACCATCGAAACAGGCTTTGAGAATGTCCACGTATTCTGGAGGGCTTAAGGATGGAAGCTCAAGAGAAATGGACGACTGAAAACTATAAACATCGAGGCTACTGCCCTGGGCACCCTTGGTTCTACTTTCTTGGAGGGCGACCACGCCGCCCGCGAGAGATTTTAGAAGCCACCCGTCAAAGCGGTTATCAGGGCTATGCCTGCGAGGACATCAAAGCAGCCGATACAATGGCAGAGCCGAAACGCTCGGAACGGCTGCGCGCCCTGCGTGCAAAGTTTGCGGCTGATCTGAAGATAGATATACGCCGCTACAGAGCATGTGTCAGAGAGCTGCGCCAGACCGATTGGAGATTGCCTGAAGGCAAAACTATTATTGCATGCGGTGGCATTCACACAGCGCTAAGCTTGAAGCACAATCATTTGGTGAATGACTTCGGGCATCTAATCTGGCTGGACGCTCTTCTTGAAAAGCAAAGAGACCTATTTCTTATGAACACAACGCAATAACCGCAGTTATTCGTGAGGCTCTAATAATGCTTTGAACTCTATGTATTCGCTAAGGCGTCGATGATTGGACAGTCCGGTGTGTCACCTTTGGAGCACTCCGCTGAAATGGCTTTTAGAGTGCGCTGCAATCTTTTTAAGTCAGCAATCTTCTTTGACACTGAAGCAAGGTGCTCGCCCGTTAATGTGTGGATTTCTCCACATGAATAATCGCCAGAATCCACGAGTGATAACAAGCTCCGAATTTCAGCTATAGAGAAGCCCAACTCACGGCTGCGGAGTATGAATCTCAAACGTGACTGATCATTTTCTGAGTAGAGGCGATGCCCGCTCTCAGAGCGCATCGGTTCTTGCATGAGCGAAATAGATTCATAGTAGCGTATCGTCTCCAGATTACAGCCTGAGCGCTGTGCGAGTTTTCCTCGTTTTATGTGATCTTTCGAAACCTTGAATGACAAAATAAAAATACTCCTTGCACCTGTAGTTACTACAGAGACTATACTCTTCACTATGTTGAGTCGAGACAATAATATTGATAAAAAACAGCGTCCTGTAGCCATGAGAAATGGCAGAAAAACTGTGGCTGCGGCAGGCGGTTTGATCGGAGCTGTATTAGCTTCGTCGTGTTGTGTGCTCCCGCTTGTTCTGGTTTCGCTGGGCGTCACTGGGACATGGATAGGGTCACTTACTGCCCTCGAGCCTTATAAGCCGTGGTTCATCGCCGCGGCCGTCGCTTTGATCGGATATGGCTTCTGGTACGTTTATTTTAGAAAGCCGGAACCTTGCGCAGACGACTCGTATTGCGCGAAGCCTGAATCCTCTCGATTGACAAAAGCCGCGCTTTGGCTCGGCAGCATCATGGTGCTGGCTGCGGCAACAATCGATTATTGGGCACCTCTCTTTTACTGAAACACAAAGGAAACAGCATGATGATTAAAACTAGATATTTGTTCTTAGGCGCTGCGTTAATTGCTGCGGTTGGATTTACAGTGAACTACACGGGGAACTCTCAAGTACACGCCGAGACACAAACGAACGCCATTGAGGCTGACAACCAAATTGCATTGGATACGGCTGAGTTCGCAATTGAGAATATGACGTGTGCCACATGTCCCGTCACAGTGCGCAAGGCAATTGCGCGTGTTCCTGGTGTACAATCCGTTAAAGTCGACTTTGCAACGAAGATTGCCACTGTGGAGTACGATTCAGGGCTGACCTCCCCAGCGGATATTGCTGCAGCACCAACAGCCAACGGCTATCCAGCAACACTGGTTGGGAACTAGGTTTTGCGTATAAATTCACTCCTTGGGATCGGTCTTATAGGCACGGTCATAACGGCCCTGTGCTGTTTCACGCCCATACTTGTTATCATGGTCAGTGCGGTTGGCCTCTCTGCGCTCACTGGCTACCTCGACTACGTTCTGTTGCCGATGCTCGGCTTGTTCCTTTTGCTAACAGTCTACGCGGTTCGCCGCCGCCAGAAACGCACATCCTCACACCCGAAAGAAAATCAAGATGTCTGATTGTTGCCCGCCAGAAAAATCCAACGCATTTGATGTCGTCGTCATAGGTGCAGGGTCCGCCGGGTTTTCCGCAGCGATTACAGCTTCAGAACAGGGCGCGAGTGTCGCCCTGATTGGCCACGGCTTGATCGGCGGCACGTGCGTCAATGTTGGGTGCGTGCCTTCTAAAACGATGATCAGAGCCGCTGAAGCGCTACATGGTGCACGCGCCGCAAGCCGCTTCCCAGGTCTCGAAGGGGAAGTCCACGTTGCAGACTGGCTCAAGCTTACAGGCGCAAAAGATGATCTGGTCACGACTATGCGCCAGAAGAAGTACATTGATCTTCTGCCCGAGTATGACGGTGTAACCTATATTGAAGGTGAAGTGCAGCTCACCGAAGATGGCGTGTTAGTGAATGGAACTGACGTAATACAGGCTTCGAAGACGATAATCGCGACGGGCTCGCATTCAACTTTGCCACCAATACCGGGTATCGAAACCGTATCGCACATAGACAGCACAGCGGCGCTCGAACTCGATACGATCCCACAATCAATGATCGTGATCGGCGGCGGCGTGATTGGATGTGAGTTGGGCCAAATGTTTGCGCGCATGGGATCGAAAGTCACGATCTGCTGCCGATCCCGCCTCCTGCCAAACATGGAACCAGAAGTTAGCGAAGCGTTGCAGAAAGCGCTCGAAGCAGAGGGCCTGACTATCTGTTTCGGCGTCAACTACCAAAAGATCGAAGAGGTCGAGGGGCGCATAAAGCTGCATTGCGAAAACAGCGGCGGCAGGCAAATTATTGAAGCTGATAAATTGCTCGTTGCGACAGGTCGGAGACCAAATACCGCAAAACTCGGCCTCGAAGAGCTTGGCATCGAGATGCTTCGCAATGGCGGCGTCAAAATCGATGAGCGCATGCAATCGACAAGGCCCAACGTATACGCAGCTGGCGATGTCACAGGAAGCGACATGTTCGTCTACATGGCGGCATATGGAGCAAAACTTGCGGCTAAAAACGCACTAAACAGTAATAGCCTATCTTACGATAACTCGGCCATGCCCGCTGTTGTTTTCACAGACCCGCAAGTAGCTTCGGTTGGCCTGACAGAGGCCGCAGCGGTCGCAGCAGGCCGCAATGTCAAAACTTCCATCGTCGGCCTCGATCATGTCCCACGCGCGCTTGCGGCGCGAGATACTAGAGGCCTCATCAAACTGGTGGCCGACGAGGACACAGATCAGCTGCTTGGCGCTCATGTTATTGCGCCAGAAGGAGCAGACAGCATTCAGACGGCGGTGCTGGCGATCAAGTTCGGAATGACGACGAAGGATCTCGGCGATACGATATTCCCTTATCTGACAACCGTTGAAGGTTTGAAGCTTGCCGCGCAGGGCTTTGGTAAAGACGTAAACAAACTTTCTTGCTGCGCCGGATAGTAGATGAAAAGTTTAGTTCATACTGAAGGGCTCTAGCGAGAGCTTTTCTCAGAGCAAACCGAACTTTGGCGCGATGCATAGAATTATCGCTCCGGCTCTAGCCCGCGCTTGCGTTGAGCAGATTGTCGGCGGCGTTGCTTGAATGCCCCTTTGCTCTCATCTAGCGAGGGTTGTGCTTGCTTCTCAAACTCCTGACGCTCATGCGAAACTTCTTTGTATTGCTCCAGTAGCTTTTCGCGTTTCTGAACTTCACGCTGTTGGAGAAATTGCCGCTGCTCGCGTTGGCGCTGAACGAGACTCTCTTTCTCAATTGCATCACGAGCCTGCGCTTTGTGCGTGTCCGCCTCGTTCTCTCTTTTGATCCGTGCATTCTCGCCATTCAACCAAGACCAAGCTCGCTTCAACAATCCGTTCGGAAACTTGGCTTGTCTTGCCCGTGCTTCTTCAACACTGCGCATTTGTTGACGATGAAAAGCCTCAGAACGTTCCGCGCGTTGGCGCTCGACAAGTCTTAGTTTTTGCGTTGCGCGCTCAGCGAGGCGCTGAGTATTAAGGTCCTTCAACTCAGCAGCAAAGCTATCCATCTTGCTCGTCATTTCGTTAGCGTATTTAAATTGAGCAACTTCAATGCTGGCGAGGTCTTTCTCAGAGCCTAACCGCTCTCTAACAGCTTTGGTTTTCACACCAAGCCAGCGTGGCAGGCTCATCACCTCACCCTCATGATCAACCACAACGAAGCCGCGCCGATCCCCGCGTGCGAGCTTGAAGCCTTTATCCTGCAATGCGTGCTCAAAGGCGGCGCGTGTATCGCTTACCGCCCAAGCCGCTTGCAGGTCGGCTTTGACTTCTTCGGCGTGACGACCTGTGCGCTTAGCCTGCTGGTACTGTTCAAGGGTGTAGTTGAGCGGATTGCGCTCTTGTGAATTGATGAGCCCGCGCGGCACGTCCCAGCCATGCTCGATGAACAGCTCGCGGCTTACATCTCGCATCTTCAGACGATTGAACGGCAGCGGAATGGCTTTCATATGCTCACTATCGATGCGAGACCAAACCACATGACAATGACGGTCGCGATGCTCTCCCTTTTCATGGAAGACGATCACGCGTGGTTGACCGGAAAGCCCCAAAGCTTCTTCCGCTTTGGCGATAGCTTGCTCAAAATCTTTCTCTCGTGCATTCGCATCTTTGGGCGGCGACAGGCTCAGCGAGAACAATGGCTTCTGGCAGCGTGTGCCTTTGGCGAGCGCTTCCACTTCTTGAAACGCGCCGCGCACGTCCTCAGACATGAAGCCTGAAACGGTATGGACTTGAACGTGTTCGTTTTCGTCGGTTCGCATCAAGTGAATTGCGAGTTCACTCCCACCACCTCTAGAATTACCGTGCAGGATCATGGCTAGCGGCCTCGCAAGCCAAGCGCCACTATGATTTCCTGCCGCAGAGACTTCAGCTCAGCGCATGTCTCATGCAGTTCTTCGAGCAGTTCAGGCGTTACGGGCATTGCCCCGATGTTCGCTGCCTTAGCAATCTGGTTGAGGTTTTGAGGAATACGTGACTTGCCCAATGCGCCAAACACTTTACCCAACGCCTCGCGATCAACACGCTTTGCACGAGAGCGATAGGGCGCGCCTGTGAACAGGCGAGACTTAATGTAAGAGCCCAACGGTTCGCCGTCTGCCTGCGCTTTAAGCTCAGCCCGCTCCAGCTGTGTAAGTCTTATCGAGAACGGCGCTCCCCGCTTGGGCAGAGAGGGCCGGATGGCAATATCGCCATGTCCCGCAGCCTCAGAGAATGCTTCGTATGTTTTGGGTCCGCCAGGTCTTCTCATAGTCCCAGCTCCTCAAGTTCATGCTTGAAAGGCTTTAGCTGGTCTTCGATTGCGGCGAGTTCGTCGAACAAAGTGTTTAAGTCCACTCCGTCCAGCGGCACCAGTTTTTCCGGTGTTTTCCGAATCCTCACTGCGCGGCTC
>TARA_R110002110_G_scaffold179905_7_pt1 | contig 22072 bp, 19 predicted proteins | sample TARA_R110002110 | Tara Oceans TARA_R110002110 (sample SAMEA4397330) | marine metagenome | biome: Polar Biome; feature: [SRF] surface water layer (ENVO:00010504); material: water (ENVO:00002006), including particulate matter (ENVO:01000060) such as... | depth 5 m
GGGCTACAATTCCAACAAATCGTTCCTTTGGTCGTTACGTGAATCCACCACAAACAACCTCGCTTATTATTATAACCATAGTTTTCGAGGGATTCACACAGGGAAATTCGACGAGGCAAACGGAGTCATCCTGCACGAAGTTAAGGCGGTTGACGGCACTCAGTTTTCAAAGGTCAACAACGCCGACATCAAAAGTACTACGCTTGCTTTAACGACCCTGTCATCTGAGGATTTTTACATTGCTCAAAACCCCGCAGGAACGGGAACCCCTGCCATCGACCTCGAAGCCCTCTACCTGTTCGACCACACGCTGACGGATGATGACGCGAGCAAAATTCGCGGTTACCTGAACGCCAAAAGCTCAATCTACTAAGCCATGCCCGAAGAAGACTACATCGAAGAACCCCCCACCGAATTGGAACAGGACCAATTAGACACTGGCTGGTTCTATTTTCTCGCCACGCCGGAAGCCTATCCGGCACTCGCTGGTTACGTTGACCAGTCCAGAGGCTACCCAATCGGTGGAGCGAAAGCATCGACCCTTCACGGACTGCCACCAGCCGAGGATCTCCAGACAACTACTGACGGAAGTGGGCAACTAATGCTGCAACTCGCGACTTGGAGAGTGAACTCTGATGACCTTGCTGCCCTCCAGCCTTACCTTGAGCAGGGAGCTTTATCCATCGTGACAGAGTTAGAATGGCTTTCTCTGAAACCCGAAGACGAAGACCCGCTCCCTACCCAAACCTTAACGGCGCAATAAATAGACCAATGAAAAAAGAAGGCTTTAAACCACACATGATGTATGCCCCGAACGGAAAAGGCTACAGGGCTAACACCCATAAGCAGCACCTCGCCATGAAGGGGAAAGGGTATACGAACACTAAGACCTCCCCCAAGGGTAGAGACAAGCTCGTCCGCCAACCTAGGTACAGAGGATAATGGCGAAAAAAGAAAAGCCCTACAAGCTACCCCCCACGATAACTGTGGGCGGGGTTAAGTTCAAAGTTGTATCCGAAGAGATGGATGATTTTGGGCAAATGGACTTTGACAATAGGGTTATCGCAATAAAGAAGGGCATTAGCCCAGAGGACCAATTAGATACCTTGATCCACGAAGCCCATCACGCGGCCCTAGGTGTCGGGGGGTTATCCAACATTCTCGACTGCGATAATACCGAAGAGGCTTTGGTAAGGATCGTAGACTACATGGTACTCCCCATCGTAAAAGAGGAGTATAAGAGGTACATTTTACCCGGGTCTCTAAAATAAGAAAGAAAACATTATTAGGAAACATGGCTGAGAAAGTACCAAAGAAAAAACCACGGGAAGTTCTCACGGATCCGATGCTCACTAGGTCGGGGCCAAGGGGGGGCCCACGTCTCTCTGAGACTCTAGATAGAGTTAGGAAGTACGTGGATAAAACTGAATTTGAACCCGTCGATGGGGTTAATGCAGACGCTTTAGATGTTGTAGAGAGGGGGGCGCTTTTTTCTAACTTATTTCAAAGAATAAGAAGATCTAAACTACCAGTTCCCACCGGCACCGGCCCAACCATCCCCATTAAGATTCCCACTGATCCCGTCAGGGTCACTCTTACTCCCGAACAATCCGCCAAGTGGGACGAGTCCTTTAAGAAACATAACAAAGCTGGAAAGTGGTCGAAGTTGTCAAAGTTAAGTAAATTTCTAGGCCCGTTAGCCAAAAAACTTCCGGGTGTCAATGCGGGTGTATTGGCCTACGAGACTGCGTCGTTGATTAACTCTCCAGAAGCACGACAGAAGGCTAGAGATCAATCAGAAGAGATGTATAGAAGAGGAGACTCCTTGGAGGGAAACTTAAAAAACATGGCGCAAGGTGTGCTCGATCCTGTTGGCGTCACTTTCGCTGCTGGCGAAGCTCTGGCCGATACCGCAAAAACCTACGGGGGGCTCGCCTATGACAAGCTCTTTGGCCCATCTGAGGAGGAGCAGATCTCGGCTGCGAGGTACAGGTCATCAAAACGCAGGGAGCGTCGGCGTCTGGAAAGGATGTCTCCAGAACAAAAAGCGGCACGCGAAAAAAGATTGGCAGAGCAAGAGGCTTATCTCGAAAAATTTTCTTCAAGTAGGAGGTTTGGGACTTCAGTAAACGCTAGGGAAGAGAAGAAGAACCCTCTTACGGATGAACAATACCGATTAAGCATCCCCCGGTCTAGGGGGCCATACCCCAAATCGTAATGTCGAAAAAAAAGTCAGCGAATAAGAAAGACCCAAAGCTCGAACGAGCTGGGGTCAGTGGGTACAATAAGCCAAAGAGGACTCCGAAACACCCCAAGAAGAGCCATGTTGTTGTCGCCAAAAAAGGAAGTGAGACAAAGCTTATCCGGTTTGGTCAGCAGGGTGTGAAGACCAACCAAACAGCGGGGCAGAGAGAAGCCTTCAAGTCGCGTCACGCTAAGAATATTAAACGAGGTTGGTCGTCTGCGGCATACTGGGCGGACAAGGTAAAATGGAGCAGATCCAAAACCAAGTCCCCTTCTAAAAAGTGGAAGAAGGGATCGTGAGCAAAACGACTCGCATTCTACTCTGACCCATAAGTTAGAGTGAGGTTGTCCAAACAGGTGCTCACCATTCCCCCCGCCTCAATACCGTAGTCCTCGCGCATCGACTGGACTACTTGATTCAACCACTCTTCGATCCCATCCCAGTCTGGTCGTCGGAGAAAGAACGGCTCCCATCGGGCCGCGCCTTTTCTAGCATGGATGGTGAGGGAGCCCCAGTCAGAAGCCAGTAAGTAATGTAGTTCCGCGTCTTCCACACAGGTACCCCTATCAATGGAGTAATCTCCGGGTCTCAACACAGTTTGAGATACCCGCCTATTCATGAGTGAGGTCGTACTTATCTTCGAGGTTGACTATCCAGACTTTACCGCCCCCGGTATTCATGCAGTGGACCGGCCGAACGGAGGGGTTGTCCTGACAATTCTCGGACGCCTGTTGGAGATCCCGGGACAGACGCTGCTGCTCGAAGCTTCCGCCCCGTGTCCGGAGTTGCGTGTAGTCGCCCATCGCTCCGAGTAGCTCCGCAGAGGTGCCCGTCCAGATATTTGCGTGGTCTTCACGGTGCAGCTTGGCAAAAAGATCGAGGTTCTCCATTACCACCTGTGTCGGGCTATTGTCCCGGGCCGCGTCGCGGAGGTTCGGGTGGAACCACGCCTCAACCCCGTAACGACTTTCGCCCTTCAGCTCGGTCGGGACTACCCACGCCTTCAACCAACTCGCGAAGTATGGGAGTTCCATGGCGATGATTGCTTCCAGCGAGTCATTATCGGGGAAGTCTTGCGGGGCCTGATCGGAGATACGGAGACCAATGACCTTGTCCCGGTTGGAACTATCCTGCTGTGGTACAATAGACAAAGAACTGGCGTCCTCGTTGAGACTAACCATGAGTCGTCCATTCCACTCCACTTCTTGAGGGTTACGATACATGGCTCGGGCCTCAACGAATGGGTTGGCAACCGACCGCTTAATGAGATCCGTCATCTTACGGTTCTCTCTCCAGTCGCTGGCGCTACTGGTATCATCCACTCGCCACAACGCTTTCTCGATGAGCTTAGAGTTAAAGTTCTCGCGTCCGGTCAGGTAGCTGGAGGCGTCCTCGCTACCGCCGACAAGACCCCCAACAATCTGTTTAGATAGGAGAGTCTTACCGCGTCCGGTTGGCCCGCTTATAATTAAGCAGTGCCCCGATAACCTTTTCTTCTCCTGTGCGGCAACATAGAACCGTTGGAGCCACGCAAGGAACAGATCTAGCTGTGTGCAGTTGGGGGCTACCTCAGTCCCGTCGAACAAGCCGTCGAGGAACTTGGAGACCCAAGGGAACTTCGAGGTATTGGCATCACCACTAGGTTGCGTTGGTCGGTTGCGGCTTGTGTTCAAGATGCGGTGTCCATCCACGTCTACAACGGTATCGTCTCGGAAGACAAAGGGACCAACACCGTCTACACGTTTTTCAGAGTTGATATACATAACGACTTTCTCCAGTTCCGACAGAGCCTTGCCCTTCTTCTTGTTGGTGTCAAACCCGAGGTTCCTCAGCCGGAGTATAAAGTTATCCCTACTCTCGTCGTAGATTCGGTCACGTTCCACGATCCAGAACTTGTTTCCGTCGGTGTAGAACGGATCAGTGGATTGGGATATGTGTCTCTCTTCGTACTGAGCAACCCATTCCCTACCCAAGATCTCGGCCCAGTCATTCCAGACCGAACTAGCCCGGTCAGAATAGGCGATCATGCCCTCCTCTTTGATCTCCGCACCAATACGGTTGATCCCATCATCGACCCAGAACAAGGGCGTCCGCTCCCCGATCTCAAAATCAATGCTTCCGAGCCGGTCCCCGAATCTTTTAATCACCTCCTCTTGAACGGCTTCAAATGGAACGGCAACCTCTGAGGAGGCGACGGGTGTGAATGATTTGAAGAGTACCCCAGTGAGGAGGTCGTAGTTGAGTTTACCTCCGAGGCGCTCCCACCGCTCCCCTACCTCGTAATACCTTTCGGGTTCTACGGAGCCACTATCAAATCCCGCCGCGAGCTTGGGGGCCCGTAATCGTTTTGATAGTGCAGAGAGGAAGTCCTTCCCGGCACCCTCGGGGATTCTGATTGGGCGCTCGAACTCCCAGATTAGTCTAAGACCCCCAGAGAAAGTCTCCGTCATCCACGTAGGCTGCGCACCCCCGTCGAGGATCCGGTCCAACTTAGACAACAACTTGTCCTTATCAAATGGGCAGTCGTAGTCTGCAATGAATGCGTGTACCTTGTCTGCGGGGTTCTCTACCGCCGCTCGTCGGTTCGGATCAACAGGTTGGCACCCGGTGATAAAGACGTGCTCAGTAACGGGCCTACCACACCACTTGCGGTGCTCCGACTTGGTCCGATGGTTGGGTAGGATGTACCCTTGCTCGTATGATTCTGATGGGTGGAACGAGAGGCGGCTCGCGTCGTTCGTGGAGTGGTTTTGAATGTAGTAGTATTCGCTCATTATTTGCAGTCGGCGTAGGTTTCCCCAAAGTTACCTTCGGCGGCAATCGGAAGGTCTGGAATCCATTCAGGGGGTTCTGACATCAAACCCTCCGCTACCTTGATGAGTTCTTCCGCCTTATCTTTTGGCAACAGAACGGCAACTTCATCGTGGACGTGGAATAGTATTTCAAACCCAGCTTCCTCAAGCGCCCGAAGTATAAACCCGAACACGTCTCGTGCAAGAGATTGTGCAAGGTTCTCCGTGAGGAGGCCATACCAAGGCTTCATGGGTTTTTTTTGGCCATTCCTTACAATGGTGCAGAAGATCTGAGCCCCTTCACTTTCCTCTCCTTCCTTTTTGGTGGGTTGGACTTGCTTGACATTCCTGTAGACCATCTTGTTTCCAGATGGGAGGACGAACTCCATATATCTGTCTAGCAGGGATCCCTTCAAGATCCGGGTAAGTCTCTTCCAGAACCGAGTGACGTGGGGCATACTGCCCCGGTAGAGATCCACACAGTAGGTGGCCTCCTTCATGACTAGGACCGACTGAATGTCCCAATCCCATGTTTCAATTTCAATGGGAACCTCGGCGTGTCTGTCCAGTTTATCATCTAGGTCCTCCACATACTTCGAAAACTCTTTCCATTGCTCACGTCGTGCAGTGTAGGAAGATCCACTTGGGGAGGTAAGATCCACGGACATAGTAGCCTTTCGGCACAGCATACGCCCGGCTTTCTTCCACCACCAAGTTCCAACCTCAGTAGTCTGACTCTTCAACCACTCGAGCGCGTCCTTCTCCTGTTGTTTGGTAGTAGACCCCGCGTACTTGCGGTCCACTGCTTTGCGGAGCTGCTCGGCTTCCTTCTCAGCAAAGGCCCACGCGCTCGCCCCAAATCCGGAACCCAGAACTACGGGCTTGGTGAAGTTACGGAGATCCGGGCTGACCTCCTTCATGAGACCCTGCTCGGGGTCCCAGAGCCCGAATGCCTCGGCGAAGGCTTGGTAAATATCAGGGGACTCGGCGATACGATCCAACATGTCCTTGTCCCGGGACAGCCAAGCTAGGGTCCTGACCTCAATCTGAGATAGATCAAGGGCAGCGAACTTGGTTCCGGGAGCAGCGCAAAAGAAGTCGCGGAACCGGAAGGTTGACTCGGCCCCGTTGCATTTGAATGTCTGAGTTCCTTTGGGTGGGTTCTGCATGTTGAGGTTCCCCCCGCTACCAGACCATCGTCTGGTGTGGGCCCCACAATACTTCATCTGCCCGAAGTATCTGTAGTGGTCCCGGAACTCTCGAGTACCCCGGATTACCGCCTCAACTTTCTTTAGCAATGCATTGGCCTTTCGCCAGTTGCGGTAGGCGTAGATCCATTCATGGTTCGCCTCGTTGGACACGAGCCAGTCTTCCGACTCTGCGTTGTCTTGTGCGAGACTCTTGGGGGGAGTTAGGTCACATGCAGCACACTGTCGATTGAACGCGGCCCGGGACAGGAGGGCGTCCTTGTCGGACCAAGGGATACAACTCTCAAACTCGAATAGAACTTCTTTGAGATCCGCCGCCGCTTTCATCGCAAGATCGATGTCACAGGGAACCCCCCGACGTGCAATGGTGCGGGTGTGTCGGGAGAGCCAACGCTCTTGCTCGGGCCATTGGTCGGCCTTGGCTTGCCACAATTTTAGACACCACACTGAGTCCGACAATGCGTATTCCAGCATATCTTTCCATGCTTCATCGGACATAGGGGTCCAGATGTCTTCTGGTATGTTGGGGTGTACGCATTCCCAAGACTTTGGGGGGCGCTTACCCGCGGCGGAGTCTCTAACCTCTTTACTTAGCTCGACGTTGAATACGCTTTTTACGGAATTCTTTAGGGAGTGGGGTTCCCCGCAGTAGGCCATGAGATCCATTGTACAATCCCAGTACCTTGGGATGGGTAAATCCCCCCACCAACCTTTTTCTTCGGCGATTAGGTAAAGATTCTCATCGAACGCGGTGTTGTGGGAGATCCAATGATAATCTGAGATTTGGTCCCAAGGGGCTTCTTTTGGGTGTCCGGTGAACTCTATGCCGTCACTCGTTTTAATGGCAACTAGGTAGCACTCGAAGTGTGGGTGGCGGAAATACGCATCCCATCCTAGTGGTTTGATCGAGCAATTTTTATCGTAGGTGGTCTCGAAGTCCACCGCTGCTATTGGTAATTTATCTTGTGTAGAATTATTCATAGTGAAAACTTTGAATATTAAAAAATAACCCCGCTCGTCCTGCTACGAGCGGGGCTGTAACTCACCAGAGATTTCGCGTCCTTTAACAGGATTGGGACGCGTCCGATGAATATTTCTTTTACTCTCCTCGGAGGGATCGTGCGAATGACACGGCTTCGTCTGGGGCCTTTGTCGCGGTCCCCTTCAATACGAACTGGTGCCACTTGAACCGAGATCCCGAACCTTTCTCTCGGGACTCCAATTCAAAATAATAGTCGGTGGCATCCTCGTTCTTGGTACGCCGGGCGCGGCTAACGACGTTAATCGTCCCGTAGTTTTCCCGAACGGCTTGGGATTTCTGGACGGTGTATTTACCAAGCGCAAATTCCTTTCCTCCAAATTCGTAGATGAAAATAGAAGCCGCGGCCTCATCGTCAGTGAAGGAATCGGGACGCTCAATGAGAAGGGTCACGTCACACACTGGTACGGTGCCCTCAAACTCAGTCGTGCTTTCGATGGCCGTCTTTTCTTCGACGGTGTTGGCGAAGCGCGGAGTGGTGTCGTCGTCGTAAGGGACGTTCTCCTTCCAGTATTTTCTGGTGTGAACTACAACCCCTCGAAGGGCTTCGCGCTCACGAGAAAGTGGGGTTTCTTTGTTAATGCAAATGCACCCCAATTCTCCACCTTCTGGTTCGAAGTGGGACGACTTGCCAAAGATTTGCAGGTGGTCGATGTTAATGTCCTCGGCCGCAGGACCCTCATCACCGTATGCGGTGGAAATCGCACCGCCAGTTTGGGGCTCTTCCGGGGGGGATATCGAGGTGGTGGTAGGTTCTTTCTTCTGGTCTTGAACTTCTGTTTCAATGTCAGTGAATGATGTAGTGCTCATATGTCTTGTTTTACTGTGTAATGTTTTTTTGTTTGGTTGGGGACTGTCCCCACCCCAAAACCCCGCGGCTCCATTACGGCCTACGGGGTCTGGTTTGTTGCTTAATCTTAGTCGTCGGAGGATTGCGCCTTAAGAGTGAATCGCTCTTTCCCAAGTAATATAACACCAGTGTCAACCCCTTCGTCAATAAAGTCCTGAGCCGCCTGACCTTTAGCCCCTTGGGGGGCTTTGGCCTTCAGGAGATCTCGGAGCTTGGCGACCGGGATGTTGATGTTCTCCAACAACTCGTCTAGGGTAATCCCTTGTGTGGCACAATAGTCCCAAAATAATTTGTTGTCGGAAGGTATGCGCTTGGCCCCCATGGACCTAAGCTCCCACCCGGGAAGCACTTCCCCCTCATGGGCCAATTCAACGGCTTTGGATTTAATCCTAGCCAGCAAAGGCTCTAGCATCTTGGAGATACCGTAGAGGAGCGCGACTTGGTCTGGGTCATCCAGATTGTTGACGTCAATATGGTCCGGGACCTCGACACCTGATGCCTCGGAGAAATCCAGAAGGACTCCGTTATTGGCGGGGCAGTACTGAGCGTGGCGACAATACGTACAGTTCTCATTGGGGTTCAGCTCAGAGTAATCCTTGTTGATTTCCCCGGAGGCCCACCGGGAGCGGTAGTCTTGGGCCTTTGCCACAATCATGGTAATAATCTGCCTATCAATATCGACTGACTCCGGGGGGAAATCGTGCCAGTTGATCCAGTCGATCTGCGGAGCCAAGAAGATGAAGCGCAGTTCTTCGAGCGTTGGAAACTTCTCATATGACCCATTCTTATACGCCCGGGCTTGGAGGTTGTCGACGGCATCGTCAACTTTCATTCGGCCTGACTTGTAGTCAATGGCTAACCCCTTCGATCCCGACTCCGAAATACAGAGCACGTCACCAGTACCCCACAGCTCAAGTCCACCGTTGAGTTCCATGGTGAGCGGGAGTTCGTTGTACCGGGCGAATGGTTCATCCCCGAAGTAATCTGCGATGAGTTGGTCCTCGGACACCACACACTTGTCAAACAACTCTACTTCGAGTTCTGACTCAAGGTTACTTGGGTCCCTTACCTCAAGGGCCTCGTGGATTCGGGTCCCCATCTCCGCTGCGGCGGAAGTACCGGGGCGGTTCTCAAACCCCGGGCACTTCTGTAGGGCCTTAAGTTGGGAGGGTCCTTGGGGGTGGTGCCCCCGGCTCTTATGATCCGGGTGTTGCTTTACTTCGTCACTCACGCTGTCACCTCCTCGTGTACTTCGATGTCGGAGATGATAACTTCGGGAAACTCCTCGCTGTGTCGGATAAAGGCCCCACCCTTAGCTTCTTCCAAGTTGGTGGCGCGTACCGCAATGGATTTGTCAGGGGACTCCCCTTCACATATCACATTAAGTAGGTAGGTTTTTAGGTTGTCCTTTTTCGCGGCCCGGGCGAGGTTCTGTAGCTTGGTTTCGGAATTACCGAAAGCGCCCTCTGCGCCGCGTCCCTCCTCCTTCGGTGTAAGGAAGCGATGCTCTGACGGGTGGAGGTGGGGGATACCTTTCTCCTTACGCAATTTGCTACGTACGGGGGCCGGGACGTCCTTCCATTTGTCAATGAAGGGGCGGGTGTCTGAGATGTGCTCAACTGGAAAGTCGTGCCACCCGTAACCAAGTGCGCGGTCATTAAAGACAAGTGTCTTGCCGTCGAATTGACAGGCAACTCCCCTTACATCTTCTGGGTTTCGTTGTACGAGGCAGGGTTTCCCTTGTAGCTCCTTAACGGGACCAATGTATATCTCTATGTTTCTATGCCTGTCAGATTTAGCCTCTAGGTTACTCCCCCCGATCTTGTAGTCACCTGATTTCAGACGCTCCTCTACTTCTTCGGAACTACCATGCTCAGTGAACTCGTACCCTTTTTCTTCGTCGGATACCACTTCGTCTGAGACGTCAGGGAACAATAACTCCTCTCGGGTTTTTACTACGGGCTTATCTGGGGTCAGTGCGTTTCGGGATTCGAGGAACTCGACGATCTCGGGTGTTATTATTAAGCCTCCCCCACTCTCCGTAGAGGTCTCAAATGGTATACCAGCACTTTCCAGTGACCGGATTAGGGTCTGTGTACTGTTACTTGCTTCTTGTTTGGTTGTGTCTTGTTTGTCTTGTTTCATAAAATTTGTTTCTAGTTCACTCATAGTATCTTGTCTACCCCAGCATTGTAACCATGTTGTCAAGCCCCTCCATGCACCTCTGATGTACATACTCCTCGACGGTGCCCGCGGCTATCATAACTTTCTGGAGAAGGTCAGTCTTCATCCCCGTTCGGTAGGCGCGTCCTAGAACCTGTTTAAAGCCGTGAACCGAGAAGTCGGGGGAAATCAACGTCACCCGGGGGAACTCCCCACGTATGTCATGAAGGTTGACCCCGGTTCCCCCTGCCTGAGTCTGGACTGCTAGGACCCGGATCTTGTCGTCGGCCCAGTCATCCAGAACCTTTTGCCTGTCCCCCTGCCCACCGATCACGACCCCGGAATCAGGGAACGCCTTGCGAAAGGTTTCGATAGAATCCCGGAAGTTGAAGAAGGTGATCACGCTCTTCCCTTCTTCAAGGAGGTCGTTGGTCTGCTCAATGAAATGGGTGACCTTCAACATCTCGACGTGTTGTCGGGCTCGTAGGATGTCTGTGATTGTGGTCCCGGACTCCATCGCTTTGTCGGTGATGTCCCCGAGAAGTTTGCCCACTACGGCCTCGGTTAGCCCAGCCTGCTCGTATGCGTCGGCGGCCCCCGAGTAGTCCCCGAGGTCCGTGACGATGTTCTGGTTCTTGAATGCACCGGGCATGTCGCTCGTCTTCAGACCGTGGGCGACACGTCGTATATCAAACAGATCTAGGTTGAGGGTCGAAAGATCCCCACCAGCCTTGAACTTGTATCGGTACGGGTTGAATGGATCTCTTTTGCATCCGTTTGATTCAGCCCAGTGGAAAAAACTATTGTTGCCCTTTAGATTGTTAAGATCGTGTACTCCGAGAGCAAACCCGAGGGCCCTCATTTCAGATGGGTCTTTCGCAGCAGTTGCGCTGAGATTGAGGGTTTGGAATTTCTGTTGCTTCGCCGAAATGAGGAGGTTGCCATTCTGGGTATGGGAGCCCCGGCACCACTGCACCTCGTCAAATATTAGCAGGGTATCCTTTGGAACCTCCCACTCGAAATACTTGTCTGTGCGACTCTTACGCTTACATTTCCTCTTAACACGAACCACCCCCTCTACGCCGTTCCGCAACTTCTCGTAGTTGTTTACAAATAGGGGTTCTACTCCATGATCTCGTAAGGTACGTTCCCAGTGGGTCACCACACTCTTCGGGCAAATCACCGCGACCCCCTTCCCGTGGGATTCCCATTGTTTTGCGATGTGTGCGCTGATGATGGTCTTACCTGTTCCAGTCTCGGAGGTATCTAAGGCGCTATCATTTGAGAGCAAAGATCGGTAGATATCAAGAGCATGTTCTTCCTGTTTTGGATATAGAGTTGTCATGGCATAAAAGAGCCCGCCCCCTGAGTGTCCAGATAGGACGGGGCCGGGCGGTAATGGTTGAGTGGGTTTATTCTTCCTGTTCCTCGGGATCCTCCTCAAGATCGACGACTTCCTCGTCAACCTCTTCGGTGGGGACTTCCTCGTCAACCTCTTCGGTGGGGACTTCCTCGCCACCCACGTCGACGTTCCCGGCAAATACAACGGCTCGACCAAAACTTACGAATGTCTTTGGGAGAAGTTGGAGTAGCCCGCGGCGCGACTTCCACAACACTTGAGTAGCGTCGTCGGGTTTTTCTCCGCAGGATAGGCTCCAAACGTCCCACACTTCGGACCCATCCAAGGAGGCGCGAGCGGCGTTGGTTAGGTAGAGTTGTTTAAGGTCGGGGACCTGATCCCATGAGGGTAGGTCCTGTGCTCCTTGGGCGTTGCGTGCTGTTCTTACTACTTCGTATGCTTGTTCGGCGACGTGTAGGGCTAGTTTGTCAGTCGTATGTACTTTACTCATATGATTTTTGTTTGGTGGTGTCAGAGGAGTTGGCCTCGTCTATTTCTCTTTGAAGTAGGGCGAGGGCCCTCCACGCTACTTTCGCAGAGTGTCGAATACCATCTGTGTCGATAGTTCCCGAGTCTATCAAATGGCGAATAAGGGCATCTCCTTCATCAAAACTCTTGGATTTATCCCAATGTAACGGGGCCCCTTTATGGTGCTGATCGTTACCTTTGTTGCTGCACTCGGCGACTGCGCAGAGGGCGTCGGGAAAGTATTTCAGGACCCCGCGGAATAGTGGGATCGCCTTACGTTGCTCGGCTTTGATTGGTAGGCTGCTCATGGATAAACCCTAGCACACCTGTCAAGGGATTCACCCATGAGATGTGTTAACGATTTACACAGTGCTCGACTTCCGCTTTGGTGTCGAGAAGTTTTTGATCAGAGAACGTAGACCAAAGGGCCGAAGCGTCCGCTAGGTCATTCTCAGGTAATGAACTAAACAACCGACGCTTGAGCGCCTCGGCCTGCATGTCCTCCTTCTGAGCCTTGCCGCTACCGGTGAAGAATTTCTTTAGAGTTGTCGGGGGAACTTCGTAAATTGTTTCCACCCCCGCTTGAACACAAGCAAGTCTTACCACGCCGCCGATCTCCCCGAGTCGATGCTGACGGGAACGGGCCCCAAAAGCATAACCTTCGATGACCGCGACCTTCGGTTTGTACTTCTTGAGGTGGGCGAGTATTTTGTCGTACATCGTGCGAAGTCGAGTAGCGGCACGCTCTTTCCCTCCCTTTACCTCTTCATACGAACCGGTCCCGAAGTACATGGCCGTGTTAGTTAGGGACACATCAATCCCTACGACTTTATTTAGTTTACTCATCTGATTCTAGTGGTCGGGTCTCCTCTTCAATTACCTCGGCGTCGATAACTGTGGGTTTCTCTTTGAGGACATCAAATTGGATCTGGAGTTTGGTCGCGCCTCCCCCTCCGTTTTTCCCTTTGTTTGGGTTGAGGATGTTTTCCATAATTCGGTGAGCCTTCTCGGCGTCCGACCACGTTCGTATCTGGGGAGGTGCCTGCATAACCTTGTGGAATATTTGGTAGAGCTGCTGGGCCATTAGGACCCGATACTTTTCTTCCACCCCGTCTTGCATGTCTAGGAACATGCTAAGAGCCGCCTCCGTATTCTGGTTTCGAAGCTCCTGAGTGAACGCGTCCATCACGTGATCCGGCTGGGGTAGGACCATCGGGTTGGCTTCAGGCTCCAACGCTTGCCCCCTCTTTACCCCGGAGGATTTCACCCATCGGGCAACGGTAGAGGAGTGTACACAAATAGACTCCGCGATCTGCGCAGCACTCTCCCCCATCATGTATCTGTGGAGAGCTTTTTCTTTTAGTTGGGTGGGCGTGCTCTTAAACTTGTTGCCCTCCACGTTGGAGTTTTTAGATTTGGCCACTTATAGCGGGGGGTTGTATATTTTCAAGGCGTCAAGAACTCGGTACCATTCTTTAGTATTTGGTTCGATCTTCATGTAGTCTAGCGCGGACTCCGGACATAAGTCCCCAGAGAGGACCTCGTCCCAGACAGAGGAATGCTCGATATACAATTCTTCGATGTCTCGATTGGGGTAAGGATTACTCATTGACTTGCGTGCGACATTCTGACACACTAGCGATACCATGTCAAGCACTCCTGTAGCAACCCAGTTGAACGACGGAAGGTGGCAATTCAAGGACCACGTAACCCCCGGACCGTGTGGAAAAACTACGGCGATGTTGTTCATCGGAAAGCACTTTTTCAAGGATGGGGACGCCATGGAGTATGCCTTCTGGGAGTTCACAAAAGCCGTGTGGCAAGATGACCCGGATGAAATACTGATGGAGAAGCACACGTGGTCGGAGCAAATAATTTACGACCTAGCCCATGAGAAGTACATCTCGTTCGGAGGATGCGGCTCGTCAGGTAAGTCTCATGTTTGCGCCGCGTGGGGGATATTTCGATGGTTGTCCGACCCCCAGAACACGATTGTGTTGACCACTACAACTGCCATGAAGGACGCCGACCAGCGAGTATGGGGTAGCTTTATTCGCCTCACCGCCCCCTTGACCGGGGTCGCCCCGTTCCGGGAGAGACCCTCACTACACGACTTCGTGCTTCAGGAGAAGGGTAAGAAAATGAATATTTCTAGGGGCATGTTCCTCATCGCCGCCGAAAAAAAGAAGACAAGGGACGCGGTTGGTAAGATGGTGGGTCGGAAAGCGAAGCACATCATCATCATCGCGGACGAGCTTGGCGAACTATCCCCCGCGATTATGCACGCCACTGTGTCCAACCTAACGGTCGGAGCTTCGGAGTCACTACAAGGTATTGGAATGTCCAACCCGGACAGCCGGTTCGATGCGTTCGGTGAATGGTCCGAGCCCGCAGGTGGGTGGGAACACGTTGACACCATGACGTCGAAGGCGTGGAGGACAACGAAAGGTGGGATATACAGACGCTTCGACTCATACGAAAGCCCCCACTTCCATCGAGCCCAGTCTTACCTCCCAACCGAGGGGAAGGTTGAGGAGGCAAAGGAACACCTCGGGGAAAACTCCCGCGCATTTATGAGAATGTGGCGAGCGGTCTTCTTTGATGGCAGCGAGGAGAACGGAGTTTACACTGAGCTTGAGCTTGCGAAGAGTGGAGCCCTGAACCCGGTATCCGATTCGGCGATCACGACCCTTATTGGACGGGTCGCGGGCATGGACTTGGGGTACACGTGGGGTGGCGACGCCACTATGTTCCGGGCCGCTGAACTTGGATATGCCCCAGATGGTCGTATGGTGGCACGGCTCAGGGATCTGGAAACAATTAAGGAGGACGTCCACTCGGGGGAGCCACGTTCGTATCAGATTGGTTGGGCTACTGTTGAGCTTATCCGAAAGTATAAGATACCCGCACGGCATCTGTCCGTGGACGCGACGGCAGGGGGAAACCCCATCTGCGACGTTATAGACATGTGTGTCGAGGAGTCAGATCTACCGTCGGCGCTACGGGGTCGCGTGACCCGGGTGCAGTTTGGAGGCAAGCCAACCAAGAGCAGACCCAACCCGAAGATCAAGAAGACCGCTGACGAGTTATACCGGAACCGGGTGACCGAGCTGTGGTTCGGGAGCAAGGAACTATTTAGGTGTGGGCAGATCTTGGGGCTAGACGGTACGACTGCGAAGGAGATGACCTTGCGCGAGTTCGACCAGAAGAAAGCGGGATCAGGTCTCAGGATTCAGTTGGAGTCTAAGACCGAATATAAGACTAGAACAAACATGCCCTCACCGGATGCGGGGGACACTACCTTCCTTTGTCTAGACTCGGCTCGTGCAAACTTCAGTCTGTTTCCGATTGACCGTCGCAAGGATGATGCGCCCGTCCACATGAAAAGGGCACCGCTGACTTTTTCGCAAGTGGACGTGGCGGGTCAGAGTGATAACTCGTGGTTGTAATTACATTGTGTTGTAAAAGACCCCACTCTAAAAACCCTATAGGAAAGTATTTTCTGTACAGTGAGGGAATATAGAATCTCTTCTGATAATACCTTTATGGGTCGTTTTTAGAGTGGGGTCTTTTTTAACACAATGTAACTACCAATAGATTTTTTTTCTTTCCTTGCTAATACAAAATATTTTCCCTATAATACTCACATGTCTTTAGGTAGCCCCGGCGCATTAGGAAGTAGTCGACCTCTAGGAGGTACCCGTGGTCTTCTTCGGCGTGAGATCCGCCGCAACAAGGACAACCCCCAAATAGCCAACAAGTATAGGGAGCAACTCTCGGACATGAATATTGCCCGAGGCATGCGCGGGGATTCTTTAATCGGAAGCTCCGACTCGGATGCCAAAGAAGTTGTCGCCCGACGGAACCTACAAAAGCAGCAGCTTCAACAAGGAGCGGGAGTGGCCACCGGATCGTATGAACCCGCCACGGGGGATCGACTTAAACAGAGGAAAGAGATCGACGCCGGAATTCAGGGGTTCGCACAAAAGGGGGAATTGACTGGGGAACGTCTTTCAGATGCCCGCAAGAGTGCGGCTGGTGCCGGGGTTTCAGACGCCCAGTTTAACGCATACCTGTCTAAGAACAATATTACGGCAACGAGTCCTATGGCTGCTACGGGGAACGAGGTTCCATTTGGGGGTATGGGTGGTGCCACTGGTGCCACGGGTGCCCCGGGGGTCCCGGGGGTCCCGGGTGCCGCAGCTCCCCCGAGCGTCGCAACGGGTGCCACGGTTTCATCGGATGAAGTTGCAGTGGGTGTTCCCGCGATGCCCACGATCCCCAAACTAGAGCGAGCCGAGGAGGACCCACCAGAGGAAGCCCCCTATAATCCTAGGCCCGGGTATAGTGGGGATATAAGGGGGCAAGCAGATGGGCGTCCTCTCACTATAAAGGAGCAGATCGAACGGACAGACGTCAAGGACGTTCTTAACCGATCCGAAAGTCCCGCGATTGGAGCGCCTCCCTCGTCTTCCACTCCCGAGGAAGTGCTCGCGGATACCGAGACAAATAAGGCGGCTCGAGACGCGAGATTCCAAGCTAATTTTGAAGGTCCTGCGTCGGGACGGCTCGAAGAAGTGGTCGCTGCGAGAGCAGAGGCGGGGGCGGAGGCTGCGGAGGCTGCGGAGGCGGTGAATGTTCGTGACACGATGGCCAGAAATGCTGCCGCCATCAAAGAGATGGGGGAATCTATGCAGCAGTATAGGGACTCGAATGTTGGTCGAACACCAATCGAAGAACTTAGCCCCGAAGAGTATCGGAGACGGCTATTCGCCCCTAGACCCGAGGAGGGGGATGGGGAGGCTGGGCCCCCTAGTTTAATCGGGGGAGTTCCCGCTTCACAAGTTATTGCCCGCTCCCGACAAAGAGTAGCCAACCGTCAGGCTATCGCCCGCGGGGAGATACCTGACCTCTACTCGCAAGACGGGGAGACTGGTTATTCAGACGATGAGGCTAAAGCTCTACGTGGTCAGTTCTACCAAGACTTTGAAGAAAAAAATAGTCGCGAAGCTATGCTCGACGAGCTACTTGAGCGCGGGGAGGCCCGCAACGAGGTGAGAGCCGAGCAACTGGGCCTCTCTGTTGATGACTACAACAAAGGACTCGCAGAAGAAGCTCGATCAATATCCGAAGCTCGATCAAAATCTCAATCAATATCCGAGCCCGATTTCACCGATCAAGCGAAAGCCCTCCGAAAAGAGAAGATCATCTCTAAGAACAAACAACTCATAAAAGAAGCTCGGATGAAAGACTACGTTACGAAATCAATGAGAAGATTCGGACCAAGGGGGGATATTTCTGAGGCCCGCCTACCTGAACGAGTTAATCTAAACGACCCCCTCTAAGATGGCATACGAAGACATTAACAACATCCGACCAGTCAACCCAAGATTTTTCGGGGCGGTTCTAAAAGACAACGATCTATCCCTGTCCGCCAAAGACGCCTTGGTAAACGAAGCTTTATCTGGTCGTGGGAACCTAGACAAGGCCCGATCTCAGCTCGTGGAATCTCAGCAGCGGGAACGTCTCGGAGCCATCCGCATTGAACGGGAGGAATTCGCGTTATCCGAAGCTCGCGACAAGGCCGCCAAGAGGGGCGGAGACGTGGCGACCGCCGGGTCTATAGGGGCTCTCTATAGGGATCTACTCGACGATCCTGAGCTTGGCGACGAAGACAAGCGTAAAGCCGCCGCCCGTATCCGATTCAATAACGCCGACGCTTTCTCACGTAACCCAGCTTTACGAGACAGCTACGATGCCTTTGACGACATACTTCCCAAGCCTGCCCGCTCTCTTACCCCCAGCGAGGCTCTCGCCCAAGTAAAGTACAAGGCTTCCCTAGAAGACGCGGAAAGAAAAAGAATAGAGGGAGAGCGAAAAGACAAGGAGGAGGAAGCGGAAGAAGCTGCCGCGGACTACAAGGAGGACTACAATGAGGACTACACACGTGTCACCGGGTTTAAGTTTCCCAATAAATTTGAGAAGGAGGGTCCCAACAAGGGGTCCGAGGTCCCAGACTACTCTGGCGACTTCCTCAACCCCGGGGATCGGAACTCTGCTATTGGGTTCCTCGAAAGACACGGGGCAAAGGCTGGGGTGAATATCCCCAGTGAGAAGGTCATGGAGGACATGACCGCGGGTGATTTGCTTGAGCTGATCGGGAAAGTTGATCGAAAAGCTCGAATCAATATGTCCAAAGAAATCCGCAACCCGGGTGCAAGTAAAGTTTCGGGTCTTAACATACCCAAAGTAATTTAATTCACTTGACCTAGACTAGAGTTTCAGGTATTATCAGGGCCACATTATGGCTCTGTCCGAAGTATTACCGTTCGATCAATGGGTCGATTCCGAAGAAGCCACTGGCTTAGAAGGTCTCGAAAAAGTTAAAGCATACGGGGATCACTACCGTTCCACTAAGTTTGCATCTGGGAACTACAACCCGGAAGAGGCCCAACAGGTTGACACAGAACTACTTTCTCTGGCCCTCAACAGCGGGTTTTTAGACCCCGAGGACGAAGAAGCCACCCGCAAACAGTGGATGTCTTCCGAACGGCCCCTTGGAGACGATGATATCGCCAAGGTCGTAGCCCACAAGTATGAGAATAATTCTGACGGTGAGGAACAAGTAAGGCGATACCTCAAACTCCGCAATATAGAGGGCACCCCCCAAGAGCTTCTGGACCAACGAGCAGAAGAGGCCGCCCCTTTTCTAACCAAGAAGGACCTCGGAGACTCAGGACGAGCCGCCGCTTTTAGGGGGGACCAAGCTTTCTCCGTGTCTGAAGACGAAGCGGGGAACCTCGACGTTGAGTTTGATCCGAGCCTCGACGAGGGCACACTCACAAACGAGCGAATCGCCCAGATCGCCAAAGAGCAGGGTATCAGCTCGCGATTTCTCCCCGCAATCCGCCGACAACTTGAGGCCCCTAGTGGACTAACCGTGTCACTGGCAAAGGCGACCCGTAACGACGAGGTCCGAACCGCTTTACACGAAACAGAGGACGAGGACCTAAAATTTTTCCGCGACAGGGTGGTGGAGCACGTGCGGAACGGGGACCTCACCGCGGCAGCTTCGGAGGCAGAAGACGCGGCTAACTATGGTTCATTGTCCAAGAACTACGGACGTGGGGACATTGTAACCGGGTTCCTTGATTTTGCGAAGCGACATACTGTTGGGGACAATCCGGTCTTCTTGTCTACCGGTGAGGTCGTCATGCCCAAATCTCTCATGACTAGGCCAGAGGACTTCGACGCCGCCGTCGACGCCCTCGACATAACGCCCCAGCAAAAAGCCCTCACCAAAGCTTCCCGATCACTTCAGCTCGCCAGTGGCTCCCACGAGCTTCACCGAGTCGCCACTGCAATCGGGGGTTCAGATTACACGGAGCATTTTGAGAAGGGTCAAGCCGAGGGGAAAGACCAAAGTGAGATCTTACAAGAGTGGTTTAAAGACGAAAAGAACTATTCTGAATTGAGGGTCATCGGAATGGGTGGCGTGGTCGGGATGGGGGAAGGTCTCGTTGGCATCCCCATCTCAGCAATGGCCCTCGCAGGAGACGAGGAGGCCCTCAAATCCATGCAGTCTTTTCAGCAGGATGACGCCGACCGTCGAGCATACGCGCAGCAGTTCGGAGAAGACCACGAACTTGGGATCGGTTACACTCTTATCCGAACCGCTCCATCCGTGGTGGCGGACATCGCCCTCTCCATACCAACGGCTGGTCTTGTTGGAACCTTTTCCGCTGGAGCGAAATGGACAGCCCGTCAGGCTTTTAAGACTACCTTGCGGGAGTCCCTTGATCAAACAACAAAGGCGGCCACCAAGGCCGCGTTGAAAGAAGGTGCCCCCGGTTCGGTTGCCAAGGCACTTCAACTTACGGGTTCCAACTTCACCACGAAGCTGAAAGTATTCACCAAACAGAGTGTCGCCGTTGCACCGACTGCGTTTTATAGATCTGCCGGGGCCTCATACGCCTCTTCTTATAGTTCCCTCAAATCCCAACACCCGGAATGGTCCAAAGAGCAACTCCGGGAAGTCGCGTATGGTCACGCTGTGGTAACCGGGGCTATTACCGTGGGCATCGTGTCCGTCTTTAATGGTCTCTCCCAAGCGTTCCCTAAAATATTTGGGTCTGGTGTTGAAGAGTGGGCCAAGGGTAGCGGGGGAGGTTTGAATATCCGACAACTACGAAAGGCGTATGGTCAGATCGCGCTCGTCCCGGGCAAGCTCCCCAAGGACATGAGGAACTACATCAAGCTAGATTCTTTTAATGAGTTTGTCGGATCCGTTGCAAAGCAGGGCATGAAGAACTCCTTTGCGTTAAACGCAGTTCGCCAGTCCAGTTCGGAAGCCTTGGAAGAGGGGCTCGACCAGTTCGTAAACGGTTGGCGTGAGTCGGCGTTACTGAATGAAGACAAGAGCCTTCTCGAACATCTCCGCGAGGCGGGTCACGCCGCGGTCATTGGTGGAGTGTTTGGTGTGGGGGGTGCTCTTAAAGAGGGCGGAATCCGATCCTCCGCATCAGCGACACAGACCCAACAATTTGAGCAAGACGTATTTGGTACTATTGCCGATGGTCTGGAAAACGGGGGAGACCTCGAGTCCGCCTCGGTTTTACGGGGTCTCATTGCCCGATCTAGGAATAAGAAGACGGCCGTAACACAACAACTGGAAAAGCTGGGTAGTTTCGCGGAACGTCAAAGTGCCCAAGTTTCAAAACAAGCGGAAGCCGAGATCGCACCATTACGTAAAGTTATGAAGGGTGGGGTTGAGTTTAACAGTCAGCTTCAGAGGGAACTCGAAGACGTCGAGTCCCGTATCCAAGCACTGGAGGAAGGGTATGCTCCCGGCCAGACCCTCTCCACTAAGGGCCGAGTACAGTTGGCAGCCCTGCGTGTCCTACGCGAGCGCATTACGGAAGCAGCAAACGCGGACGTCGCCTCCGAGGCAGATGCCACCCGAGCCGCGGCTGATATGAAAGCCGAGGAAAGCTCACCCGAATCAGAGGGACGCGCCCCCGTCACCAAAGGTCAGCTCGTAGGAAAAGACCGGGGTACGTCACACTCAGAGTTTGCAGACAAGTATAGCGCGTCCACTCCTGAAGAAGCCGATTCCGTAATCGAGGAACTCAACGCGGAGATCGCCAGACTGGGATCCCGGGGAAGTGAGTCCACCGCCTACCAGAACGAGAGGGTTAAGTATCTTTCCGAACAGAGAGACCTTATTAAAGCTCAGTTCGCACCTGAGCCCTTGAGCCCTGCTACTGCTCCCGGAGACGGGGGACCGGGGGCACGTGCCACGAAACTAAATGCACAGCTCCGGGTTACGGAATCAGGGCTCGGTGCTCTGCGAAAATTGGAGGCGGCTAACCCCTCCATAAAAAATTCACCTGCCCACCGCGCCCGAAAGGTTGCCTTACGCTCCCGTCGCCGCGCCCTCCGAGAGGCGATGGTCAACACCCCCGACGCTGCCAGAGCTGCCAAGCCCGTGTCTTGGCGACAGTATCCCTTAGAAAAGCTGGCCGCCCAGTATAGCCTCCTTGTGGGACTGGACCAAAACATCATTATGCCAAAGGCGGAGGACAGTCCAGTATACGACCCGGTAGGCAACAACCAGTTTGACCCCAACGTCGATCCGCAAGCAGCCATTGCCCTCATCGAGAAGGCTTCGAAGGAGAAGCGCAAGATGGACGAAGCGACTGTCAAAAAGATTGAGCAAGGTAAGACAACATCGCAAGCGGAACTTGAGAGTCTCGCGACCGAAGATCCGGATTTGCATTTCGCCGAGATGTTGGAAAATCTCCAAAAATATGTTGCCGCATCAATCCCAGATCCAGTAGGGGACTCGGGTAGCACCAACCCCGGCGCAGCCCAACAGGTCCGCTCCTTGGAAGCGGCCCTACAAGTCG
>TARA_R110002110_G_C13469307_1_pt1 | contig 22071 bp, 24 predicted proteins | sample TARA_R110002110 | Tara Oceans TARA_R110002110 (sample SAMEA4397330) | marine metagenome | biome: Polar Biome; feature: [SRF] surface water layer (ENVO:00010504); material: water (ENVO:00002006), including particulate matter (ENVO:01000060) such as... | depth 5 m
ACAGCACGGTTCAGTTATTTGAAGGTGTGTAATTTCGGACGGATACCGATTTTACGTACTACTTTTTAAAACCCAACCAAATATTAACCCTTAACCAATTTAATATTTTCGCATAACGGAATGATCCCTTTCAAGTCAATATGCTCAAACAATATTTGCGCTCTAAGCAACTCAGATTCTTTTAAATCTTTAATATAATTTGGTAGTGGTTTTAAACTGTACCTGAATTTATCTATAAAAATATCTTTGAGCTCCTGTGACTGGTTTTCCCAAAATACTGGGCTCAAAAAAATATTTTCAGTGTATTCAAATAAAAAATTCAAAACAAACGCGAGATTTATATCTTTATTTAATAAAGAGTTATAAAATTTATTACAAATAACATTTTTCGATTGCGAAGTAAATATTAAATACCCTTTGTTTTCTTTATTAATAACATTAACATTAAACATTTGCATTTCAGTATCTAGATCATCTGGGTCTTGCAAAAGATTCAAATCTAGATCGTAATAAGGAAATAGTGATGTTGATGCCACAATTGGCAAAATATTATCAAAAGCTATTTCAAGCGTATCAATAGAGTTGTAGCTTTGGCTTAAAAGGTTTTGATCATACATTACTTTCTCTTTTTTTATGTCTCTCATGGCTACATTTTCATAATCTAGCTTTGTCTTAAAAATTTGTTTCTGTACCTGACCCGATTTATTTTTTAATTCTTTTAGTGCCTCAACTTGTGCGGCTTTTTTAAAGTATTCCATACAAATGGTTCGGTAAGAAAAAAAGAATATACTTTCTCTATCTAATTCATGCTGAAAATCATCTATCCTTTTAAATAAATCATTATCATGTTTTGCACAAAATCCATTGAATGTTGAAGCTTTGTTAATGCCAATCCTATCAACGAATATACCTTCATTGCTATACACATCGTTCTTAATTGATTGTAAGTGTCCATTTTCTGTAATAGTATTTAATACAGATTTTTTACTAACTGAATGGGAAGAACACCTCCCTTCGCACTCGTAACTTAGCTCTTCGGGAACAAGACAAACTCTTTTACTTGCATTCCTTTTAAATACTTCGGTTATCTCATGAACATCCAATTCTTTTTTCCTAAAACAGCAATGTTTAAATTTTTTTGCTGAGCCACAGGGGCATTTTTTATTTTTAAGATTATTTTTTTGAGGCCAAAAACCTATTTTGGATAAACTTTTCATTCTAAATCAACATTGCCCTTTTCTTCAGATGGGTATCGATTGTGAAGTTCCAGTAACTGATTTTTTACTGGAGCTTCACTAGCAAACAACTTATAAACTCTTCCCTCTCAACCTATTCCTGCATCTTTCTATCTCTATGCCAAGCCTCCCAGCCAAGACGTAAAATTTCTATCATTCCATGTGCCGTATATTCTGGTGGTATCTTTTTTTCCAAATCCGCCTCATTTTCTCTATCTCTATATGGCTTAACATGTCTAGGGGAAATCCAAAAAAGCCTTTTGGTTTTTGGGGAATAACATTCAAAAAGTCCCATTGGGCTCAATGCACGGAAATATAATACATCACCTGTGTCAAAATAAGCTTCTAATAAGTTATCTAAACTTGAAACTTCCAGCCACTCACCTGGCACAGGAAATTTCCATGACAATATATCATTGTTACTCAATAGGGATGGAAACATTCTTTGTGTAATCTCTTGGGCTACAGCTTTTACATTATGAGCGTTCAGGAAGGCACCATTCTTATGTTTTAAAATATCAGGACAATCATATGGACTGGTATCTTCAATAAAAATAGGCATTAACATTTCTGAACTAGAGCAAGACTTAACTTTGGTTAAGGCTAAATCCAGCTCTTCTCTTTGACCCTTTGAATTTAGAGTTCCTTTTGAAACAACAAATAGAACCAGGTCAGATTCTTTAATTTTTCCTTCGATTTCCGCCCAGATATTTTCAGCTAAAGTTCTATCCCTAGAATAAACCCAAGCATTTACACCCAGCTTATTAAATCTATCCCGAAAATTTTCAACGATGTCTTGCTCGCTTACCGCATAACTTATGAATATGTTGTATTTCATGTTATCTTGTCCTAGTCAATATTTAATATACGGTCTAACTAACCTGAGAAACACCGCTACACATTTGATGTCCATTGCTCTTTTCTTATACAAGTATGCACTGGAAGTTCACGTCTGCTTCATCAAAGGGTAATAATCTTTTATAAACACCACACCCCAGAAAATAATTGTTCATATAGCACCAATATCACTTAAAATCAGTAATTACCTCATCCTCACAAAACCAGCCATTATTTATAGCGTATTCTTTTACTTTCATAGGGTTTTTAGTATAAGCAACAATGGCTAGGCTTTTTTCTGCCCGACTACATATCACATAAAAAAGACGTTTTGTCCTATCAATACTAGTTTCTTTGCCCTCTCTTATATTAGTCTTGTCTCGCACAGATGTGTCCTTTGCTCCAAGTAATTTTTCATAGCTAAAAAGAAAGCCCTTGGCTTCATGATCATCAAGAATTGCCATTACACGAGGAAATTCTAAACCCTTGACACCTTGGTGTGTTCCAAAGCAAGATTTATTAGAAATATAATTGGAATAATAAACTGCTTGTGTATAAGGACATTGTAAAGCGGCATACCATTTACTTATTATATTGCCTTTAGAAAACTCATCTTCCCCCGCTTCAGCTGCGTCAAGCTTTTGTTCAATTAGCTGAAAGACATCTGGAAGGATTAATAAATTTAATTGTTTAATTTTGCATAAAATTTGATATATTGATGGATTAGGGTTAGCTGTAAGTATTTCCTTAATTTCACCTAGTGCGGATTTTGCTTTTTGAATTTGCTCCATTGGTTTATCATTATTTGATAAGTTATTCTTTTCAAGAAGTGGCGAGTGATTTTTTAATATATTAGTTGCTATAAAATCATTACCAGACATTATTGACTCAACTAATGGTATAAGCTGCCTTAATAGAAATGAGATGCCTGGCATCGTACCATCCAGTAAACCAGTAGAGTCACTACTAACTTCATAAAGAGGCTTAAAAAAATCTAAAAAACCTCCGCGCCTTGCTGCCATATGATGTTCCAAGATTAACTTCTTTACCGTTTCGTTGACTGTTTTCCATTGTTCATCAGATGTAAAGCTTGCCATCTCATTTGCAATACGTTGCTCTATTTCATTTCTATTTATTTGATAGTCGCTGTCAACGATAAAAAGCTTCACGACCCCTTCTTCCGATTTTTTTGATGGGATTTGTGGGTGAGATCCCCTGATTTTATTTATTAATTTAATTAACCGTTTTGGGGAGCGATAATTAATATTTTTTATGGGCTTTTTCCAGTTGTTGGGTAAATGTGTCTCAATATCCTTTTTGCCATCCATATAAATACGTTGCATGGTGTCACCAAATAAGCCAAGTGAAAACCGTGAAGAATGATCGAGCTGAACATCAAGTAATGCTTCAATGAGTTCTTTCTTAGTGTCCTGACATTCATCAATAAGCAGAATGGGATGCTTTTCAACAAGTATTCTCTTCATTAGGTTTTTAGATCTTAAAAACTCAGATGCGATTTTTATTACATCGGCATGATTTAATTCCTCATCACTATTATTTGCACCATTCGGACTATAGCTAAATTTTTTTATTGTTTGTATATTTTGGAGTAATCTTTTTTTTGCATTAATGCGTCGTCCACGATCCATTGATGTTTGCGTGCCGGCTCTCCCTTTTTTCTGCTCGCATTCAAGTTTAACAATCTCATTTTCTGCATTTACCCTAACCCAATGATTAATATCTGACTGAAAATGACGAATAAGCTCCCAAGAAAAACTGTGAATTGTCGAAACCATAAATGAGGAGTCAAAATCTAAACGTCTTTTTATCTCATCACATGCGGCATTGGTGAATGTTATAACTGCAATTTTTTTTCCGTTCAAACGAAACTTATCAATGTTTTCTTCTCGGAATTTTTGTAACACAGAAACAAGCGAACGCGTTTTTCCAGTTCCAGCGCCGGCATATAAAAAAAAGCTCTGTGGGTTTTCTGAGTTTAAGCAAGAAAACATTTCTTCATCTTCGTTGGATAGTTGAATATTCATTATCTGCTCTTTAATTTTGCTCACTTGACGCCTCTAGGTCTTCCAAGTTACTCTTTAGCTTTTGTTCCAACCATTGAAGACCATTGGCTATATAAAGTGGCACACTCAAATCGCTTGGTTCTTGAAGGCATAAAAGCTCTAATGCCATCTCTGCTTTTCTATCAGAACCTTGTAGTGCGGCAAACATTTTATTGCTAGCGTCAAAAATAGAGTTCTCTGAAAGAGAAGCACACAATTTTTTTAAAAGCCCTTTTGTGTTTGTCATTGTTCTAAATAGCTCGATATTTGATAAGGCCAGCGCATCTTCAAAAGTATAAGGAATGATTTTGGATTTACCCTCTCCTGTTTTGTACTGCGCACTTATTTGCCCCTGGTAGGCAACTCGAATATAACCATCATCAGAAACCAAACTGCAGGAGCTCAATAAAGCATCCAGATTTTCCTCTTTTGGGAGCCACTTTTTTAATGTGCTATTACTTGTTTTATATCCTTTATTTTCCTCTGGCTTCACTTTCCCATCGGGGTTTGTTTTAATTGAATCCAGATCAGTAATAATTAAAGTGTGTAACCCGAGTTTTTCAATTAACGGTCGAAACCTATGAGCATGACTACCACCAATATCAAGCACCGTAATATACAGCGAATCCAGAACATTAAAATGGTTTTTGATAAAATGTGGAACGAGCATTCTCTCAGCTGCCCCTTCAACCAAAATAACGGCATCAGCAAAAAATATATCACAGTGTGTAGCCTTGAGATATCGTGATACAAATTTCCCTGATTCCACGGTGCTCCCAAATGTTCCAGATAGATTTATAATTTCTGCACAAGGAACATCTCCACAATTATCTTCTGGCAGCCTTCTGAAATACCGAAGGCATGAAAAATCAATTTCATGTGCGATATGACTCGAATGAGTGCTAATGATCAACTGGGTTGTAAAAGTGTCATCGTCAACCAACAATTTGTTGTTTCTCAGCACATTATACGCTTTTTTTATAAATACCTGCTGAACTTGGGCATGTAAATGTGCCTCAGGTTCTTCAATCAGAACAATGTGTAGAGGTTCAATTAATGAATTATTATTTTCGGTTTTTTCTCCAGCTTTTCCCGTTCGCATCCACTCATCTCGGAAACGAATAATTTTAAAAACCATAGATATTAGATTCTGATATCCTAGACCATTATACCCTTCTGGCAAAGTTAGAGGAGGATGACCAGCTACATTTTCTGCTAAATTGAACTGAACAGCAGACTTGTGGTTAAGCCCATCCATTGGGTTAACACGACAAGAGATAGTTATTTTTGGATCGCTAAAACCAGGATATCCAAGCCCTTCAAGCTCTGAAATTGGAGAACGAAAACTAGATTCTAATTTAGAGTCAAATTGTTCTCTGGCATCAGCAATTCCCAACAATACCTTTGCATCATCGCAACTAGGATTGTCTGATGGATTTAAGTGAGCTTCATAATAACTTCGGAGTTGGGTTGATAATGAGCATCCTGCCTCTGTCGCATTTGAGTCTGAGAACACCCTCTGAGCATTTATAATGTCAACTTTAAACAAACCATCAAACGGCTCCATGTCAAGAGCAAGTAAATAGTCCGATGGATTATTTGCTTCTGCATTTCCATTAGCTTGCTTATTGATAATATATCCCTTTACATGAAAATATTTATTCAGCTTTTTATCAAGAAATTCTTTTAAGGTTTGTGGCCACAGTGTAAGTTTTTTCCCTTCTCCATCAGAAAATGAATCTTCTGTTTTTTTAGCAGAATGGATTGCATGAATAAACTCACGATAAAGATTATTCAGTTCTCGCTCTTTGTTTAGCTTGGGCTCAAAGGAAAGTCGAACGCCAAGCAAACCGCCATCCCAACTAAGGCTGGGTATAAGGTGAACAATATATTGAAGTTCTGAATCCCTTACCTCCAACCATACATCTATAGAAGGTAGAAATGGTCGCCATCCATCTATGCTCAAATCTGAAAAATCCTCATCATCCTGCCAGGACTGTCCAATTTTATTTATTTCACACCAATTTGAAAGGGTAAAGTCAGTTGTTTCAATATCTTTTCTTCTCTCTTTCTTGAGAAACATAATTAGTGCATCCATAGCTGATGTCTTTCCACTATTATTTGCTCCAACAAACACTGATTCCTTACTACCTAGTTCAATTCTACATTTTTTCAGCTTTCGAAAATTATTTATGTCAACATGTGAAATCCTCATTTTCTAAAATATCCTTGCATTAGTAAAACCTCCTAAATTTTTAAGGCGCCGTTTAATATAAAGTCATTTATAATAAAATTGATAACGTGAAACATCATACTCTGCTATAATTATGACACAGACTCAGAATTTAAAATCTGAAATTAAAGACAGGAATTTGCAATTTTTTTTTAAAAGCCAGTGAGTTGCAACGTTGCATAGTTGATAAAAAACTATGCAATATTATCAGCTAATATATTATTTATCCGCTTTAATACAATCTCTTTACGTTGGTATTGTAAGCCGGATGGGTAGGAGCCTAAGTGCCCAGGTAAACTTTCAATAAAATCACTTTGATTTAGTAAATATGAAAATTTTTCTTTTATATACGCTACTAAGCTTGGCGGTTTTGCATTTATCACCTTTTGAGCTATTTCTTTATTTCCATCAATTATACAAATCAAATCTTCCAGATCATGGCTACCCAAATAATCACTTTGCCCTCTACCACTAAATGCCTCTAATTTCGTCGCAATAAAATATGGAGCAGAAATTACCTTAACATCAATAGAACCATCAAGCCTAATACTATCTGCGTGCCGTATTGCCTCACCATACCATCTATTTGTAAACCCTAATACTGACTCGTCAGTTGGCATACAATCAACAATTATATTGTCAACTGACCACCTACAAGTAAGCTCTTGCGACTCTTTAAACCCAAGAGCACGCAATTTTTTACTAAAAACGTGGTAATCAGCAAGATTTAAGATTTCAACAATGAAATCAACATCCATTGTTTCTCTGACATCAGGCGCTCCCTCCTCGGTTAGTAAGAACCCAATTGTTGCTCCTCCCACAAAGACAACCTGCCCTACAAGATCGCCCAGCTTATAAGCCACATGTTTAACATATTCGTATTGAATTTTACGTTGTTCGATACTCATCAAGCTTCTCTTCAAGTAATTTAATGCCAATTTTTTTTTCTCTTGCCCTGCCCGCTCTTATTGCATCAATCATAGATAAGAAAAAATATATTTCTTCATTTTGAATGTCTGAGGCTGTGTCATATAACGGGGTCAAAGAGTATCCTCTAACCTTGCCGTTGGCATTGGGCCAAACTGGAAGATCATTTTCACGATAAGAGATCTCTCCACCAAAACAAGGAGCAGCATAACTTGTGGGAACCCCTCTAGTCACCTCTCCAATTTGGGCTGGAAATACATATTTTAATCCGTGTATTAAAAACTCTTTCAGTGCACTAATTATAATCTTGGGCTTTTCATTTTTTGTGCTTGGCGATGCTATCTTTGAACGGGTAAGTCTTTTTATTGCCGCATTCACTTCAGATGGGCTTATGCCAATTTCATGTGCAATATCAGTTTGCCTCCATATAGTCCCTTTTTTAATCAAAATAGCTAAAGCAACTAAAACATCTTGTGATTTCAACATATATTACATTTGCTCCATAGACGGATTCCAATTGCCTTTAATACTAGCAGATATATTCGTGAATCGCAATTCGCAAATCACGAATCGAAATCAAAAAACAACCTAGGAAAGCTCGATTTTACTAACATAGATACGTGTATCTGCATAATAGCGTCAGGCTGGTGGGTATAGATGCTTATAACCAAGGTAGGGAATCATTTTTAAGTTTTCTGTAAATTTATATAGTTTTTTCATTGCATAGTAGATCCAAACTATGCAATGAAGAAGCAAAAATACAAGAAAACATTTCTAGATAGTTCTATTTTTCAACCACTTCAACAATAAAATTAATTCACTTATTGTGATTTTACCCATTTAGCACCTCGGCCAGTTCCAATAGATTTTATTTTTCCCTCATCCCTGAGCTCACGAAATACTTTTCTTATCATTTCTCTGCTCACACCAGGGCAAGCTTGCTCAATATCAGCAATGGAGAAAGCTCCAATTTTCTTATCGACTGCGAGAATCACCTGTTCTGTTTTAAAGCCTTTCCCCTTTTTTATCGTGCCGACTCTGTCTTCAAATTCTTGATAGGCTGCCATCAGCATGCCCCAAAAATAATTTAACCAAGGATGGACATTATGTTTACCTTCGTGCCAACCAGCCGAGCTAGCTCCTAGGGCTTCATAATAAGTTTCTTTACTCTCTTCAATAATACGTTCCAAACTAATATATTTTCCAACTTGGTAATTAAAATGATAAAGCAATAAAAGAGTGATTAATCGTGCAGCTCTGCCATTGCCATCCCTAAAAGGGTGAATGCACAAAAAATCTAAAATCGCTAGTGGAATGATGACTAATGATTCCAAATCGTTCTTTTCTTTGGCATTCATAAAACCACTTATTAAATCTTCCATAGCTTGAGGTGTTGCAACTGCAGTGGTTGGCTTAAATCTAACATGCTTTGTCCCATCTGGCAGATTTTCTATGATTTCATTATCGGTTAATTTCGAATGCCCTCCTTTCGCCGAATGAAAACGGTAAAGCATTGAGTGCAACTGCAAAATAACGTTTACTGAAAAAGGCATGTGCTCACTGGCATCATGGATCAAAGATAATGCATCCCTATAACCTGCGATTTCTTGCTCAGATCTGTTTTTGGGCTCAGCATTTTTTAACACAAGTTTTTCAATGCGATAATGAGGCGCAACCACCCCCTCAATTCTATTGGAGGATTCACTTGACTCGATCATTGATGCCTTTTGCAGACTAGCCAATGCTTCTGGTGTTTGCTGGTAATAAAGCTCTTGCTTACCCCTGAACTCACCAATTGTCTTTAAAATGGTTAGCTCATCTAAACCAAAAGTTAAGGCGTTTAGATAACCTTCTTTAAAAGAGTGCATATGCTGCTTAACTCCATGTTTTCTTGCCTAAGTAGGTATTATAGGGGATAAAGGGGGTACTATCAACCTCAAATTACCCCCTTAAATAGATTTTACCCACTTTCTCAGGTGTTAGTATGCCATGTAAATATCTTAAAAAAGGTTAGATGAAAGCTTACTTCTTTTTTATAGTGTGGTCTTCGTAGAATCTTGAATATTGTTCTAAGAATGAGGCTGCATGCTCATCTGTGTCGCTTAAAAGAAGCTCCTTCTCAAACTTTGTGTGTGAGGTACTGAGAAATAATTATTTAAAGGGACCTGCTCCAAATGGGTTTCATAATATATGCAGTTACTAATTAGGTTAAATATAATTGCTATAATTACGGTACAGACTTAAGACTTTAAAGCTAAAATTAAATATAGGATCTAACAGTTTTTTAGTGGTTTCTGTGGGTTGCAACGTTGCATAGTACTTGAAATACTATGCAACAAAAAGTAAAAATTAAAGGTGTTAAAAAATGGTGTTAATTTAACTTTCGGTAGCTTGGTTGTTTGAACAGCTATCATCTAAAACTTTTTCGCATAAAATAAATAAATCATGTCGCAAAGATTCAAGCTTATCGTTCTCTTTTACAAGCATGGTGACCGGATCTTTATGCAATACCAAATCTACAAACGTATCCATTCCACCAAAAATAGGGCTCTGTCGCAAATGCTAAAATTTTAGACATTTAAGCTAGGTGAATTTATCCTGGGCACAACAAGGCTGCCAAATTATAAAACTGTTTAAAAAATAGTTTTCTGGTCAGCATGTCTTTGTTGTTTATTTCGTAGCATGTGATGTAATTCTATTCCATGCAAAGTGGCTGATCCTTTTTAAAACGACTTAAACCCAAGCATTGGTTTTATTATATTTTTAATAAATCGGTGGTCTTGTTCAACCCCATTATTTAAATATTTGCTTTGTCGAATTTCAATCTTACAGTCACCTCTTAGTTGGTTGTTAAGCGTTGATAATGCTGATTTATTAGAACCACTTTTATCAACATTAACTTTGATAGGCCGTGAAGTACCTGTAAACAATTTTTTACTGGTACTTCACGGCTTATCTACGTACTTAGATGATAAATAAATAATATTTCTTAAGAAATCTTTATGTGATGGTCGATGATGAAAGTTTTCTGCTTTAACTACTTTAATAATTGCCAAACACCACATAATGAAAAGTAAAACACCTAAACTAGCGGATTCTAGTCTAAAAGGCATATCAAATACAAACGGAACAAATAAGAAGACAATATAAGCAAGCCTAATTAGCCAAAAATCCTCAAATAATCGTCTTGTTCTGTCTGCATTCTCACAAAACCACGCTAAATTAATTTGATCATGAATAATCCAAACACTAAAAGCCAGCAATATCTCATAGCAGCCATAATATGCATAAATTAATACGAATAATAGATAATTGATTTTACAAGCGACTGAGGTCACAAGTCCAAATGGTTTCCAGTCAAAATCGATTTTTCTGATTTTTATATACATAACTAAAATTGCAGTCAAAATAAATCCTGGACCCCACCACACAAATAATATCATGCTGATTATATCTAGTGAGATCATTGCCTTAACAAAGCATACCGTATGTAATAAAGTTAAGGGCAGACCAGGCAGCTCGGATAGAATAGAGCCATACGAGAAGTATTTAGATGGCATAAATATTTGAACAAGAATTTTAGAAAGTGTGAGCACGAAGAAGCAAGCTACCCATAAATTTAGATATGGGGCTAAGCTATTCATCCAGTGATAAATCGATTCATCAATAGTAACCATCATATTTCTGCTGTATTTATGTTATACATCGTAGTTTTTAAATCTGGAGTTCCATACACTGTTGCTTTTGCAACATTAACAACTGGTAACTGCTCCAAAATAGGGTTCATCTTTAAATACTCTGCCTCTGATAGTGCTAAAAACACAGCTTGATACTTAGACTCAAAAGCCATATGAAGTGCTTGCTTCAATATTATCAAAAGAGCCGAATCTTCTTTATAACTTAAATATGATAAATGGGCGTTTTTAATCTCTTCACCATTATTCTTATATAGTCTTTTCGCTAAGCGTGTATTCTCAAATACAGCACAGGCTTTATCGTTTACATGAATCCACTGGTAGCCATTTTTCGCTCTTAGATTCAATTGCTTTGGCAGAAAGTATGAGTGACAATGCATTTGTTCGAAAAGTTCAACGCCTTTTTTAGCTCCAATTATAGATACATCTTGAGAGTGACCCTCTTTACGCGCTAGAAGCTGTATCACATAAACTTTCTGAATAATCTCTAAGGTTAAAAAACCTTTCTTTCCCGTATAATCGAAGGGAGTCAACTTGGTCCCATCCATTACGACACTCATAACGGGTATTGCAGGACCTTTATAACTTGCCTGTAACTGCTGCATCAACTCATATGTCATCCCTTTACCCTGGGATTTTAACGCAACTTTGAGATCACCTATATAGGCTACTTCCTGCGTAGCTTTTGTATTAGGATTATAAAGGGTGCGAATTGCAGAGCATATAGTACCTTGTACTCCTTCATTATTTTCAGCAACGATACAAGTGGCGGGTCCCATTGCAAGATAGAAATTTAGATAAAAGTTACAATGACTAATCGAAAACCAATGATCTTTCCCCAGCGGATAATGAAATTGCGTTTCAAATGCGCTGAGTTTTTGCTGTAAGATATCATCTGGATTATCATGTAATATATGATAATTCATAAAGTTTTTAACCTCATAATAAAACTATGTTCTAGCATGAGGACAACACGCTTCTCTGAATAATCGCTGCTTTCTGTTTTTGTAAAGATTTTCATATAACTCATTAAACGTAAAGGCTCCTAACCAAATCCCTTGCTCAATGATATATCTATCATCCTTTGAACCATTTTTCCAAGTGGGCTCAATAACATCAAAAAAATCTTTCGCATGCTTAATATCTAACTCTTCATGCAGATCGTAGTGAATCAGATTCTCTTGAGTTAGCCAGTTGTTGGCTACAATTGCTTGTCCAAGCCAAGCAGATATTTCAGAAAACATTTGCTCAATAATACCCATAAGCCCAACACCCACAAGATACTCATCTAGAACTGTTGCCCCTGCAAGGGTCGTATTAAATTGCCGGGTTGCAGGCCATAAAGCTCTTTTATTAACTGCCTCTATATCTTTAACGCCTAAACGAAACAATAGCTCAGAAAAAGTGTGCCCATGAATATTATTGAAATCCCCCTCACCATGCTCCTCCCAGACATTTCGTATGACTTCAAGTCGCTGCTTAGGATCGGGGATCTTTGCTGCTGCTGCGGCCATAGGTCTACTAAAAAATAAGACTGCAAAGTAAAATTGAATCTGCGTTTCAATGAAATCATTTTTCTCAAAAGTTTTTTCTTTCAGAGCCTTGAAATAAGAATTTTCATGATAATTAATATGGGATAGAACTGTATTGATTAAATCTTGCACAACTAACTCCTGACCAAACATAATATGGAGCTGTAAAAAATACTGCGATCTTGAAGAAATAATTTATCAGACAATGTCACATCAAGTTTAAAGTCCGGAAAATATTCTAAAATATGCTGCGTATTATTCAATTGGCGAATGAGCACTACGCATCCAGAAGTAGTCTTTTCGCTAATGAGCCGCCCAATCTCAGCATTGCTTGTCTCATCCATCCAATCCATAATGTTTGATAATTGTATGAAATCATATTCACCAAGTTTTGATACATCCTTCAAGGTCCCATGAATGTAATCAATATCTTCTACCTGCGTAGGATGAGCTAAATAATAGGGTAAGCTTCCCTTCTCTTTCAGATAGTGACCAAGAAATATATGATGCAAAAAATGATTATGTCTTGCATCATCTCTGTTTAAGGCTTGCTCAAACATTCTTTTGAAATACTTAGGGTAACTGCCTTGAGGGGCATGTTGTATTGCCTCAGGCCCAAACATTACTTCTAAAAAGCTGTCATGAAAAAACAAGTTAAAGGCCACTGGCCAGTAACGATGCCCTATTAACAGGTCTTTTAATTTGGGTATTGCCTTAGTATCGCACAACATTTCTCGTAGCTGAGCATAATCAATAATAAAATTAAAGATAAACTCACGGAACCCTTTGAACAAGGTTTCAAAATTTCCACACTGATTCAGTCCCTCAGGACTTGCAGTTTCTATATTAAACAAACTATCAAAATTACTCTTGTCTTTTAAAGACTCATTTTTCAACTGCGTTAAATGAATTTGATGTTGATTAAAATCAAAAGCACCTATATGCAGTTTTGGATACATCGACTTGAGAGAAAGAACACTACATCCACCGGAGCAGACCATTAGCAAATGGCTGCTACCATATTGCTCTATCACTTGAGCTTCTATAAGAGGGTCTTCTCTTACTACAGCAAATTGTATTGGATTATCTTTCAAAACAGAATAAAAGCCTTATTTAATTTGACGCCCTCCTCACAAGAAATGAAGGCTATCCTCGCGATGAAAGGTTCGGTTAAGTTACTGATTCCTAGCCGCGCTAATGCGCTGGCTAAAAAGCCTCTATATATTTCGCTCCCTATTGAGAGTAAAAATCAATTCACTTATATCTTTTGAGTTGTATCATAAAAACAGTACAAACATTACAAACAGCACAAACAACACAGCAAGACACGTGGCACATTAGCTGGAAGCTACCTATTGAATATTCAGCATATAATTATTCTTTACTTAAGTATATATACTTATTTTATAGAAAAAGCAATTCGTGCACCTAACCCTCTGTAGAAAGGTGCGTCCTATTGTCTCTTCTATTTGCAGGCGTAGATCATTATAGCTGCCGGTGGAAATTACAAAGTTAGCTATAACGGGTTGGGAGGCAATGGGTCTTTGATAAATGAATGTTTGCTTAGAGCATGATTTTGATGTTCCATGCAATAAATTGATTGGTTAATTATAGCCCGCCCTACTCTATTTTTACTATGTTTTATAGCGTAAGGTGCATAGTATATCTGTACTGTGAAATGAGGAGAAATTTCAACGTACTACTTTTTTAAAAAAACTATTGTAACGTTATATGTATTTTTTTGCCTGTTAGCTCAGCTGCTTTATTCAAAGTATGTAGCGTCACAGAGGTGTTTTCTGGATCTAATATACGATCCAATCCAGACCGACTAGTTTCAAGGGCTTCAGCCATAGCAGTTTTAGTCATGAACTTACTATCAATTTTCTGTTGCAATAAATATGCAATAATTCTTTTAACTGCCTCAATCTTAGTGGTCGTAAGCAAATCTTCTTCAAGAAAGTCGTCAAAGCTTGAACCAACATGTTTATTTTTACTAACCATTTTGCTTAAACTCTTTCATTCGTTTCAGTGCTATTTCAATATCTTTAGAAAGCGTTTTTGTGTCTTCTTTATAAACCCATGCAATAATATTATTGTCTTTTTGTGCATAAAGAAATTTACCCTAGATATTGTTTTATTACTCAAATTGCTTCTGACCTCCCATAAACCATTACTTAGACTTTTTATCAGAGGCATACCCAAGGGCACCCTAACTGAACTGTCTTGATGTCATCACCAATTATCTTCTTCTCATCTCTGGGCAATTCTCGAAGTCATTCACGAACAGGCTCGTTTCCAGTAGAGTCTTTATAAAAGTGAATTATTAATCCTTTAAATACCATGATTAAATGTACCATTATTGGTACTGTGTGTCAATTATAGTACAGTTTGACGAAAAAAGTCTAATTCATAAACACTATTGTTGTGCCTACAAGAGATAAATTTATTCACCATCTGTTGCTTTTACCTAACGCTTTAAGTAAATTAACTTATTTCCAAATATCTTACGGGGATTGTATGTCAAAATCTTTAAATATCTATATAAATGGTACAGATGAGCCGAATGGTTTAGATGGCTTTGTTACGTCCTTGGCAAATGTCTTGCATGAAATGACAGAGCAAACTGATACCCAAAAGTCCATTTGCATAGATGGTTGCGCAATAAATAATTCTGACCCTAGAGACCTAGGGGCAATCTTTACTTTTAACCTAGAAAAGCAAGTTGATAGCCTTGTTAATACAATAAAAAAACAAATATCTGATGGCGAAAAATTAAAGCTTAACTTGTATGGCTTTAGTCGTGGCGGCGCAGCTGTATTTTGGATTTGTGAAAAGTTAAAAACAATAGACCCAAGTTTGCTCGAAATCAATGTATGTTCCTTTGAGCCAGTTCCGGGAAACTTTATTAGAGGCTCATATATTGATAATATCTCAGGATTTAAATCCACCCTCTCTGGAATTATTTCTGATCTCAGCGACTGTAAGAATATTAATAAAGTAATGGCTTTATTTACAAATCAACCTCTTCCTGATATAGCCTGTCATGGCCCAATATTGCCAGTTATGCCTCCTCAAGCTCAAGTGAGGGTAGATGTGTTGCCTGGTTGTCATAAGGGGGCAGAATTATTTCACTCTGGCCATACCTTAACAGCTTACAATAACGAAAGTGCGATTTCATTTCACGTCGTAACTAGGTTTCTAGAATCTTGCGGTACTACATTCAATAAAGGCAGGTTTAATCTTGAAGGTAAACTGGCACAAGAGTCAAGCCTTTTAGGTTTGCTCAATCACGCAAAAGCAGGTGTTCAAGGAACAAGTCGGTCAATGCATTTTTACAATGAAATTCAAACATCAACTGAAAAAACGTATCTCAACTTGGCACATAAAAATTTGTTAACTGGGCAAGAGAATGATGACTCTAGTGATTGCATCCTATCTGTAAAAAATACAACGCCAAGCCTAGATTATTGGAACGGCCATACTTCTAATGGTTATTTCCCTATGTTTGCAAAGAGCGCTGGTATTGCCGCTGCAGCATACTATTCCCCTGTAGTTGGAGTCGCCGCAGCAGCTACTGTAGCGTGCTTATATGCAAAAGACTTGATTCAAGCTTCGGGTGAGGTTGTCGAGCAAAAGAAACACCGCATGTAAATTAGTCAGGTAAAATAAGGGTGCTATTTCAGCACCCTTCCGCTGATGTTATGTGGTAGCTATTCATGTACGGCAGAACACTTACAATGCTATGAATAACGGAGCAGCAAAGGAAAGAAACCCCAGCTAGGAATAAATTACGCAGAGCTAGTTTTTGATACAGAACAAAAGTAATTTTCTGGTTAATTATCACCCGCCCTGATCTACTTTTACTGTGCTTTAAAGCATAATATGCAATGATTCGAGATTTTGAGTTTTGACGTACTACTTCACAATTAATTTAGTTCGAGTAATATTGAACCTTTACCTTTTTTGGACAGCTTATCATCTTCATTATATATTGGGCATTTCTTCAATGATAAACATCCACACCCAATGCAGCTAGTTAAAGAATCTCGCAGTTTTTCTAAATTTTCAATTCTTGTGTTAAGCAAACTTCTCCAGCTTCTAGCTAGTTTCTCCCAGTCTTTTACATTAGGAGTACGCCCATTCGGAAGCGTAGAAAGGCCCCTCTTAATTTCCTCTAAAGTGAGACCAATTTTTTTCGCTGCTTTTATCACTGAAATTCGACGCAATACATCTCTTGTATATTGTCTTTGGTTTCCACCATTCCTTGAACTTGAGATAAGATTCTTTTCCTCATAAAAATGAAGAGTTGAAACGTTAACACCACTACGCTTAGAAACTTCGCCAACACTTAATATCGTATTCATTTTATCAAGTCCAAATTTATAGAAAGCGTTTAATTTATCATAAAAGTTTCTTGACCTCAAGTTATCTTGAGGTTTTATTATGTGCCTAAGAATAGCGGTAACGGAGGTAAAACATGCATTTAGAGCATTTAAATTTGGTTGTGTGTGATTTACAAAAAACACTAGCATTTTATCAGGCGGCATTCCCACATTGGCGCATTAGAAGTCAAGGAGAGTCAACATGCCATGAATATAAAAGGAAGTGGTTACATTTTGGTGATGATTATCGATATATTGCATCTAGCGATCATGGTGTAGAAAGCAATCGTGATTTAACAAGTAATCATGTAGGGCTAGCTCATTATGCATATGTCACCAATAATATTAAAGCGCTTATTTCTCGGCTTGAAGCTGCTAGTTATACTTGGTCAAGGCCAATTGATTCTCATGGTGTAAAAAAAAATTCATATTATATCGATCCAGATTGTTTTGAGATTGAGTTTGTCGAATACAGTAGTGACTTACCAAACGAAAGGAATAGTGATTAAATGAGGTCTACAAAATGTTAAAAATTATTATTCTTTATTTTAGCGCCTCTGGTCATACACATCGATTAGCTGAAGCAATTCACAAAGGAGCAAATTCAATAAATAATAATGTATTGATCATTGATATAAATGAGATGAGTGAAGAATCTTGGATTCAGCTTGAAAGTGCTGATGGCATTATTTTTGGTTCGCCCACTTTCATGGGCGGCCTTGCAGGTGAATTTAAATTATTTCTTGATGAATCTTCATACAGAAGATTTTGGACAAAAGAGATTTTTAAAGACAAAATGGCAGCAGGATTTACAGTTGCCACTTATCCATCAGGGGATAAGTTAAATACAATTGTTCAGCTAGCCATTTATGCTGCCCAGCATGGTATGATATGGGTAAATAATTGTGATGTTGGCATAAAAGTATCTTCCCACTCTCAAAATTACAATCAATGTGGTTCTTGGCTAGGCTTAATGGCAACCTCAATTCAAGACAAGACTAAATTAATCAGCGATAATGATATTCAAGATGCATTCCATTTTGGTGCTCGTTTTGCTAAATCAGTTCATCGTTGGAACTGCTGTGGAGTTTAATTAATATAGGTATAAATTTCTCGATCGAGCAGGCTGGCTTCATTTCTGAGGATGGATATTTACTTTTCTCCATTAGTTGTCGGAGATAAAAATATCTGGAAAAATGACCCTCGCCCTTCTCTATTTTTACTGTGTTTTATAGCATAATTGCTTAGTATAATTGTACTATGCAATTGGGCGTCGCTTTTACGTACTACTTTTTAAAGCCTAACCAATAATTTAAGTATTCTACTATGCGATCAGGATCTCAAGCCGCCGTCATTTAAATAATTATTTTCCAAAAACACAACAATTATAAATGTAGCTATAGGACCTAAAAAAAGCGATATAAAAAACCAGGACAGTGAGTTTCTATTTTTTCCTTGGACTATGCCAACATTAATCATAGACAGTGTAAACCACCCTACTAAAAATTCTGTGTCACCCATAATAATACCTACTTTTTTAATTTTCTGAGAGATTGTTGAGTTAGCTCTTCGAAATATTATATTTTCCCTTAATGCTTCTTTCAATAATTTCAGCTTCATAAGAAAAACAACCTTCAGTGCCATTGTCTGCCCCCTCTTGAAAGCACCCAATTAAAACCTTTTTTCTTGGTTCTTTGTATATTAAGGAAAAATATTCTGTAGTAGATTTAGAACTCAAAATATTAAAAAAACTGTAACCATGCTTCAATGTTAACTCAGCACTTCTAAGCAGTGTAAAGTCATCAATTTCTTCAATGGTATGATTTTCATTGCCCCAACAATAAACTTCAAATACATTTTCACTAAACTGAGTCTCAGAAATGCTACTTCCAATTCCATTTGCTTGATTTGGCGTTATACACCCGTGTAAAAAAATATAAATATAACACTTAGGACAGATTTTCTCATACTGCTAGACTTTTTTATTACTGAAGATTTTAAAAAATAAACCTTTAAGCGTATGTGCACTCATCTTTCTGACTTTCTTGGGCCCATCCTAAGGAATTTTGAATTAAGTGTCAACTTAGCTGCTTCACGTCGAGACCTAATGGTGCTTATACAGAGGAGACCAAGATATGAAGGAACAGTTATCCATAGCCTCCACTTTTCCATTTATGACTTATTAAGGTACAATACCAACTTTTATTATTTACAAAAGATATAGTTAGGCTATGACAGCACATCCTTCGGTATCAAGCCACGAACTAAGCTCAATTTTAAATGTAGCCTGGTCATCATCCCCGCTAGCTCAGTTTGGCTTGATTGAGAGCTACCTTTATAATTATGCGATCAATGCAGAACAAAGTATGTTTCTCGATATGTCTTCTCAATATGTCGTTCCCGACATCAATGTACTGCAAAACCAAGTGATTGACCGAATTGATAATGATATTGCAATTACCTCCGCATTCAATAATGCAATTAGTTTTACTAACGAGCATTTAGGTTATTCACTTAGAACCAACAAAATGAACGAAGCATTAGTTGGTGCAAGAGACATCATTGCTGATCCCATTAGTTTTGCCTGTATTTTGAATGGTGAATTTCCTCCTGGTTTTGAGGAAGAACCGGCCTTCCCAATTGTCATATCTTCTGAAGATAGTTATTTTGGTAATTCCAATAATACTTTCTTGAGTACTGCTCTAGTTGAAACTGCAGTCAGTCTCCTTGGCCCAGATGCCCAAATTGGAGATTTAGGAAATCATATAGATCAAATATGGCTTGATCATTCAGCCATAATTCATATCACGCCAGTCAACCTGACAATTTTTAACGAAGATCTACCATTTTTAGATGATTATCTAGCCAATTACACTTTTAGTTTTTCGGATGAAACTACACCTTTAGGATTTACATTCGTGCACAGTGGCTATGCCTTTGGTGGTTTTCGAGACGAAGAAAGATATATTGAAGGCAAGCTCTTTGGTCCAGAGGACTGCTCCTCTTGGATTGCCAAACTCTGTAACAGTGATATCGAATTTTCAACAGTCGATCTACTTTTTACTTATAGAACCCTTCTTGATGGTAATAATGACTTTGTAAGCAACGAATGGCTCCACTCTGAAGCAGCATACGAAATGCTAGGTGCATTCGCACCAATTGCAATTGTAGATCCATTTACAGACATCCTGCCCGGTTTCGTGATGGCATTTAGAAGCTTTCAAGATTCAGATCACTCAATGGATGCTGGATATAGTGGGCATGTAGCACTTGTTTTAGGTGTTAACGAGCAAGCCGAAGTAGTAACTCTGACCTATACTCGTGACATGCCTGGTACAGAGGGATTTGGACTTAAAATCTATGATTATCAGCCAAATGATTTAACTGACGTCTTTTTCCTTGAGGTCAATCAACCACCACTAAGCCTAAACGATATATTTCCTATTGCACAAGATGATCTTACGTTTTGGGATCATACCACATTACCACTAAGTGAATTTAACACGTCTAACTCCTTTTTGCCACCAACTAACTTAGATGCATTCATACCCCTTATTAGTGAAAGTGAATTATAAGATGTATGTATTAACTGAAAAATAAACTAACTTTGTTACTGGTTGCAAGGGAGCGAATTTTCGATAAATAATTGTTTACTTGGAGCTTGCTTTTGATACACCATATAAGAAATTAATTGGTTAATAATCACCCGCTCTTCTCTATTTTTACTGTATTTCAAAGCACGAATTGCATTGTTTGTTGATCGCCTGTTCTTATTTGCTTATACATACCGAATGATAAAGAACTAGTATCACGTTGCGCCAACGTGCTAAGCCTTAATGTACGCGTTGTTTCAGGCGCCTTTGTCATTAACTCCGAATATTTCTCCATTAATGGCCCAGGTATCACTTCACTTGGCACTGTTTTGGGTCTTTGCACTAAAGTTGAGCTTTAACCCCATATTTAGGAAGCGCATTCTCTACCGCTACTGCTGCTTTATGAATAATACCTCCGACTGCCTTGGTTGCCAACGCTCCTTCCTTAAAAGCGACGCCGGGCAATGTAAACGAAAACACTAATCTTGACGCTTCCTGGATATTTTCATTCTCATTCATTTTGTCATAATTTATAATTACAACAAAAAATTGTAGAATATTTACCATTGATGCAAGGTCAAACAAGTAGATATCTAAAAGTTGCGCATAAATTTTACCCGAATGGGGTTGAGGCTGGAGCTGCTAAGAACCTTGAAGACAAGGAAAACGAGACACCAACTAAAAGCTTAAAATCACCAGCTACCAGGTGAGCGAAAAATATCAGGATGCTTTTTTCCACTTAATAAAAGGTTAATAATACTTGTTTTACAGTTGTTTTTACCATTGTATAGTATCGCGGTGCTATGAAACTTTTTATCAGATTTTAACCAAATGGTGGAGCACCGAGTACTGGTGGGATTATCCATTTAACGCTTGTGTGAACTCCTAGTAAACAATTTACTACTGGGACTTCACGATTAATATTCCAATTTAGGCGCTGGGGTAATATTTAATAGCGTGAGGGCTCTTTCAATGAATGTAGGTGGGAAAGCAAAAAGAATTTAGTCTCCACTGATCTTGGGGGTAAGCTCAGTTGAGACTAGTAGCCATGTTTTTTAAATATACAGCAATTGACTAGTAATTTAACCTAAAAAGAATGTTTGTTTAATTTTAGCTTCTAAAGTACATGCCGCTCCGATAGTGCGAAAGTATGCATACGCCATAAAAGCGTTTGAAAAAGACTCAAAATTTTCTATTACTTCGCCAGCAGACGGGTATTCTGTAAGACCTATTCCACCATGCTCAATTGGAGTAGGAAAATGAACTCCGCCAGCGATATTATTACTTTCGTTTATGGATAACTCTTTCATTTCATGGCACCTTTAGTGTTTAAATAACAAGAGAGACATTGTATGCTATTTAACTCACTGCGTGTTGTCATCTGTCGGTTTATTGCTACCCCCTGTCTTGCAAGCACAACCATTTAACGCTTCCCAAAAGACTTTTAAAATATAAAACTCATCTTTTAATATGTCCTGTGTTACTTTATATACCGCTTTTGATTGAGCTAAGTATTCCCTCATGGCTAGTGAGCGTCCGACGAACGCCACCTTCCCATCAATGAATTGATCTGC
>TARA_R110002110_G_scaffold58605_1_pt1 | contig 22070 bp, 30 predicted proteins | sample TARA_R110002110 | Tara Oceans TARA_R110002110 (sample SAMEA4397330) | marine metagenome | biome: Polar Biome; feature: [SRF] surface water layer (ENVO:00010504); material: water (ENVO:00002006), including particulate matter (ENVO:01000060) such as... | depth 5 m
CCTTTGGAGAACTATCGAAAGGTGATGCCATATCTCCGGTACCTGTCTTAATATCCGCTTGATGTCTCTCTTCCGCACCCACTAGCTCTTCCGGATCGATGACGCCTGCTGGCGATAGTCGGGTCATTTTTCTACTTTGGCGACCACTAACGTCACCCATATCACTTGGCGCTTGAAATGTTCCCATACTTTGTAGGTCTCTTCCATATGCCATGTCTCTGCCGTGAGCGTCACCCATGTCATCTCTTGCTGAAGCAGGCTCATCAACGACTCCGCGACCCACAAGTACGTCAGCCATAGTTGTTTCACCATCTTTATTCAGATCTGGGAATTCAGAGTCTCTACCATATGCCATATCCCTGCCGTGAGCCATTCCCATATGATCGTGGTCTCTGCCATAACCCATACCCACGTCTCTTCCCATGGCCGGCTGATCCCAGGCTTCTTCAATAGGCACATTAATATCATCTGCGTATAACTCATGATGCTGTTCCAGGCCTTCTGTCAAAACAGATTCATTAATCTCACGCCTAAGCTGTTTAATTTCATCGTTACTCATTTATTAGTCTCCTTAGACTCATTAGAACGCACCTTGGCTTCACGAGCCTCAGTTTCAGTATCTTTATGATGGCTTTCTTTTTTTATCTTAAAAGTGTATGGGCGCGCGGCTTTGATACCGGTCCTCAGTGCTTTTTTAAAATCGAATGACATTATTTATTCCCCACTCTTCTGTTCGGTTTTCTTGCGGCGGCCTCTTTTCATAGCTTTTTTAAGAAGCCCTTCTTTTGGAGCCTCGACCTCTTCAACCACTACCGGTTCTGCTGCCTGGACAACGACCTCTTCAACCACTACCGGTTCTGCTGCCTGGACAACGACAGGTTCCTCAACTACCGCTGGTTCGGCTTGATGACCACAACCGGGGCCGTGGACGTGCTCAGCGGCGTTCTTAGCGGCTTCCTTAGCCTTTCTTAGCCCTAACATATGTCTTCTTTTAGCTCTTCTAGTTCCTGGTGATCCCATTACATTATCCCTCCTGGTTGCATGTATTTTTTCTTTTTCTTATAAAAATCTTTAAATTTTACTTTAAGGATGTTATCCATATTAATTAATTCCCTGTGCAATTCTGTTAAATATTTTTTTGGGGGTTCTCCTTCGAGAGGTATATACTTTATTTTGATACTACTGACATTCCTACCTTCTCCCCGAGCTATTGACGGAATTAAAGTGCTTACAATCGTCACTCCGCGAAGCCCTCTAATTTCGGTCAAAATATCAGATATGTTTCGGTCAGAAGTAGACGTCATTAGTGCTTCTATAGAAATAACCTGATCCTCAATAAGAGAAATAGCTTCTTTAACAATTGTGCGCAGTTCCTTCATTTGTATAATTAGTTTAGTGTATTGTAAAAATAAGTTATTATGAGTAAGAATCAAATTATGATAAAAGCTCTAATTATAAAACGAGGTGTTAAGTGAGTAAGAAAATATACGTTTTAGATACTAGTGTGTATCTGACGGACGCAAATTCTGTCTATAGCTTTGGTAGGAACGACATTGTTGTGCCTTTAAAAGTCTTAGAAGAGATTGATAATCATAAGAAAAGACAAGACGGCGTAGGCGCAAATGCCAGGGCTATTATACGAATCCTAGATAACCTTCGTTCCAAAGGGAATCTAAACGAAGGAGTTCGAATACAAAAGTACAAGGGCATATTAAGTGTTCGAGGGTGTGATCCCAGTGTACTACCGCCAGGGTTCGAAATAAAAAATCCAGACAATGAGATTATTGCAACGGCGCTAACAGAAAAAAAAGTTAGAACTGGAACAGACGTTACTGTTGTATCAAAAGATATCAACATGCGTGTTAAATGCGATGCTCTTAAAATACCTGCGATGGACTTTGTATCAAACAAAATTGTGTCGGACACTGGTGATTTATTCACAGGATTTAGATCACATTTGGTAGACGAGCAAATTATCGATATGTTTTACGCGGGCGATGAAATATTCCTTAGTGAAGACGAAATATCTTTGTCTCCGCATGAATTCGTAATGTTGATATCAAACTCTAATGATAAAAAGACTGCCCTCGCTAAGTTTACAAGTTATTCATTACCAATTAAAAAAATAAATGAGTACAAATCTGGTCTTTGGGGCATTAAGCCAAGGAATAAAGAGCAGGCTTATGCGGCCAACATATTGATGGATGAAAATATTCCAATAGTTACAATTGTTGGCAAGGCTGGTTCTGGCAAAACTCTTTTGGCTTTAGGCGCAGCCTTGGAACAAGTGTTAGAAAAAGAAAAGTATAACCGCATAGTTGTATCAAGACCTGTACAACCAATGGGAAAAGACATTGGGTTTTTGCCCGGAGATCTCACGGAAAAAATGTTACCCTGGCTCATGCCAATCCAAGACAATTTACAGTTTTTAATGGGGAATGATAAATCTACTTTAGAAATGTATTTAGAGAGGGGAACAATAGAGGTTGAAGCACTAACCTATATTCGTGGACGTTCTATTTCTAACGCGTTTATTATTATTGATGAAGCGCAGAATTTAAGCAGGCATGAGCTTAAAACAATCATTACTCGTGTTGGAGAAGGAACAAAAATTGTATTAACAGGTGATATTGAACAGATAGATAGTTTATACCTGGACCCGACCTCAAATGGCTTATCACACGCCGTCGAGAGTTTTAAGGATTGCGACTTATCTGGACACATAACACTAGTAAAGGGTGAGAGGTCTAAGGTTGCCACGTTGGCTGCTAAAGTGCTATGAGCATAACAAAGACAAGATATAAGACCATCGCACACGAAGATTATGAAGTCATTATCGTTGATATGAAAGGGGAAGAAAACACAGTAGGAAGAGTCTTTAAAAAATTTGGACAACAAGAGTGGTCATTGAAACCATCTTTTAAGCTTGAAGAAAAACAAAAGCTTCTTTTATTTAAAAGTTATTATAGCTTCGTTGACGCCGGGAGGATATTGACAAAGCTGTGGGAAGATTCTTTGTTTTACAATTTTTTTGATGAGGAATTAATATAAATGAAAAAATTACTAATTTTTATATCTATCTTATCTATTAGTATTTCTTGTGCTGATGAAAAAGAAGAGCCATCCGCACCGGAGCTAGTAATTTTTCAAATTCCAGTTCCATTGAGTAACGTAAAAATTATGACGCCGGAAGAGTATAAACAAAAATGTATAAGACATGAATTGTATTTTTGTGATTTAAACGCAAATATGAAAATGGAAATAGTAAAGGATATTTGTTTTGATCCTCCAAAGATTATAAGCGTGGGAGAGTGCGAAGAGTTTTTAGAATGTGATCCAACCCAACATATTATAGAGACCGTAGAATGTATAACAACGGATGGGTTTCCGGGTACTCAAGATAAAATATGTAATAAGGGACAAATACAATACACTGATTGTGTAAGTTTATGTGAAGAGGAAGTTTGTGATGGCGAAGACAACGATTGTGACGAACACATTGATGAAGGACAATTAAACGCTTGCGGTGAGTGTGGATTTTTACCGCAAGAGTCCTGCGACAATGTTGATAATGATTGTGATGGCAGTACCGATGAGGATTTAATCCAACAATGCTATTCAGCATGTGGTGCTGGAGTTGAGTACTGCGTCGCTGGAAACTGGGTGTCCTGCACGGCTCCTCCAGAACAAATAGAAATATGTGATGGTTTCGATAATGATTGTGATGGCAGTATTGACGAAGAATTAAAGTGTGAGTGTACGGTGGAACACGTTGGTGTGCTTTTCCCATGCAAAGAATCGCCTTTAATATGCGGTGAGGGGTATAAAACATGCGAGTGTATAGACCCAGATTGCTCAACAATTGTAACAACCGATTGTGTTGCTCCTTGTGTTTACTTCCCCGACCCCGATGAAATCTGTGATCCTCAGATTGGAAAGGTGGCAGAGAAAGAAGAGTGCAATAATTACGACGATAACTGTAATGAACTAATAGATGAAGATTTGTACGCTCAATGCTACTCTGATGACCCTGCAACAATATATGTTGGTATTTGTCTACCGGGAGTTGTTCAGTGTCTTGAAGGTATATGGGGTAACTATCATCCCGAAACAGACGAATTTATTCCGGGGTTTTGCGACGGTGAGATTGTTCCACAATTAGACGTTTGTAATGGTGTTGATGATGATTGCGATGGTGTCACTGATACTGGGAAAGAGTTAGAGCCTACGGATATTCTGTTTATCGTGGACTGGTCTGGCTCCATGGATACAGAAATTTTTTCTGCCATGGCTGCCCTTAACAAGTTTGCAGGTAATTATTCTGATGAGCAAGTTTTGCAGTGGGGAACAATATTGACGCCAGTTGAGGACGCCGGCTGGAGTTTTTATGAGTATTCGGAGCTATATCAAAACTTGGCTGGGTTCACGGACTTCTTGGCAGGGATGGCACAACTTAATATAGGCTCTTATCAGATGGGAGGGTCCAAAGAGATGTTGCATGATGTTTTATATTTAGCAATACATAACTTAATTGGCGGGGCACTTCCAATACCAATATCTTTATTGGAGTGGAACCTTTCCAAGGGCGCTAAGGAATCAGTACCACCTTTAAAAGATTTTAAAATCAATTGGAGAACCGATTCGAATAAAGTTATAATCTTGTTTACGGATGAGCATCCACAATCTTATTTAGAACCACAAATAACGCAGAATATTTTGTTACAGGCGATTGGGACAACAACAAATCTTAAAATATATACATTTTCGGCACCATGGGATAAAGAAAATGGTAACGTTAAACCGGGGTGGGAACCTCTAGCCAGTGCGAGTGGAGGAAAATGGTACGAGCTAACTTCTGACATGCTCACTATGTATAATAATCTCATGGAGATTATTGAGGAAAACGCATGTAAATAGGAGGAAAATGAAATGAGTTCAGAAGTAATGATGTGCCTTATTTGCGCAGATATAGATAACGGAAAGATAAATGCAATAGAGGCAAGAAGGAATCTTGGAGAGATGTATGTCTCTATGGAAAAAAAGCACATTTTAGAAACACTAAAAAAGATATGGAGTCTAGAAGACTCAGAAAACATGGAAGACGATGAAGAACAAAACTAAACATAAGTGGAGTGGTTTTTTAAACGAGTTGGCTATGAAATCTGAATTGCCGGATGGGTGGGTTGTTATTGTCACTAAAGATTCTAATAACTTTGATGATACCTTTCAAATACTGTTGGCAAGACAAGAAACAAGGGAAGTTAAAAATAAGCTAACTATTCCGGAAGGGGGTTTTGTAAAAATTCCCGGCAAGGACCAGACGAGTTCACAAGTCATAATAACAAAATATCTTGAAGATCCCGACTGCTCCGATATGTACGTATTAGCCTCAGCTAGTGCGCCACAGGGGCTTGGTCCTTTATTATATGACATAGCTCTTGAACTAGCCGGGAAATCCGGCATAATCCCTGACAGAATCTATGTGTCGAAAGACGCCTATAAAGTATGGGACCACTATCTAAACAAAAGAGAGGATGTGCAAAAAAGGCAACTAACCGCTGAAGAATGTCCTCCTGCTGATTTTTTTACCGATGATGAATTTGATAGTGACGTATGGAAGAAGTCTCCGTTGTCGAAAGTCTATTATAAACCAGACGATAGTAATATAAAAAGATTGACAAAAGCTGGCAAGATGATATATAGGACTGGCGATTTACTGTGATAAGGAGAGTAAAATGCAACCTGAAATGCGTTTAAACGTAAATTTAAAAGAATGTAAAAATATTGTTTGTGATAGTTGCGACCATACGTTCTTTAACACCGCTTTTGTAATTAAAGAGGTTTCATCCCTAGTGTCTCCCACGGGAGAAGAAATGATTCTACCTGTTCAACTTTTTTCATGTGCATCTTGCAACCATGTAAATGAAGCGTTTCTTGAACAAGTGGGGCCATTAACAGAAGTAGAAAAAAGCGAAGATTAAAAAAATTAACTTTTCTCTTGACTAATAAAAAAGTGTTCATACCTTGAGTATATCAACACAACTTAGAAGGAGAAAATAAGTTGAAATTTTTTAAAGCTACATATCACGCTCGACCAGTTCATCAGCGACGGCTAGGGCGGTGGACACGGGACACGTTGCGCCTGTTTCCGCCATAAGCTCTTCAACAGAGACTTCTTTTAACGTTTCTCCGTCATGCTCTTTTAAGACTTTTTTAACTAACTTAAAAGAATCGGGGTGATATCTTTCAACAAGGCCGTCAATGAGATCTTTTTTGGGAGTGTCATCCCTTTTTTCTTTTTTCTCTAATAGCATAGAGTTTATCGAGGATTTCACCAGTTGTTTTAAATCGGTCGCGCTTAAATTCAACTCCATCTTGTTCTTCTCCTTTTCCGTTATTGATGCTTATAATTCTTAGGCATATACATAAGTATTTTACTGTAAGCTTTTTAGGCCTTCTAAATTTTTGAAAAAATGCGTATACTAAAAAGATGAGCGCATAAAATATTAAAATAATAGAGATTTTTATGTGATAAAATAATATTTCACGATAAGTCTCTGGTTTTTGTTGAAAAAATCTTAAAAACATTTGTACTTTTACCTATTGCTTATGACAGTTTTACAAAATTTAATCCTACTTATTTTATGGAAGCCGAAGAACTTATCAAGAAAACAAGAGAAAAGGCTGATAAAATGGCGCACGGCAATGTGTTTAAAACGGATTTTAAAGTTTGTGAGCTTCTCAAAGAATTAGCGGACAAAATTGAAGAACTCGTTAGCGATGCTCATCGGAAGTCTTAAGCTTACTTTGGTCCTTCGCGAAGTTTATCAATAGCTTCAAACGTCTGCTCTAGCAGTTGTATCCCGATGGCCATTTTTGAAACTTTTTCAAATTTTTCAATCATTCCTTCAAGTGCATCACCAAGTTCTTCTACATTTTTGTTGATTCTATCAATTGCCCGATCTAATTCTGCGAACGGAGATTCTTTTGTGCTCTCTACCCTAAGAGAGATAAACCCCTCGGTGCTTATTCTTGGATTGTCATCTATTTTTGTTGGCGCATGATCTTGTTTTTTAACATCATTTAGGCTTTTGGTCACCTGTTCGTTTGCGTCTTGTTTTTTGACCTGCATGGGCGGAATTGCACCGCTTGTAATTGGCCCTATTTTCATAATAACCTCTTATATAAAAAATCATCACGTAACTACGTGATACAAAACTAATTATTATAAGAGGGATAAAAATGTCTAATAAGTCGTTTAGTTTTAAAGTTCCAGATACACCTCCATCGTTACCAAAACAGAAAGGGGGCCTCCTGGGATGGTTAAAAGATACAGCAGGAGATGTCGAGAGCTTAACAAAGGCGCACAAACCAAGGTTTAAACCCAAGAGCGTCCCAGGGTTTAGCGGTCCGTATCTTTCACTTGATTTTCCGTTCAACAGAGACGACTATCAATATCCAGCTTCTCTAGGGATAGTTGATCTTGTTATCCAAGACGAACTTGAACCAAACTTTTGGACACAAGATGGTAAGATAAACCCTGCTATTCTAGAGCGCCTTCTTGTTATTGCTGCTGATTTTGTCAACAGCTTAAAGATACCAGATATTCATATAGACGATATTATTATAACCGGGTCGATTGCAAGTTACAATTGGTATGAACATTCTGATATTGATTTACATATACTATTAGATTTTGAAGATGTAGATGAAAATGTTGGCTTAGTTAAAAACTTTTTTGATGCCAAGCGCATGCTATGGAATAAACATCATGAAATTATGATAAAGGGTCATGAAGTCGAAGTATACCTGCAAGAAACTAAAGAGGCACACATTTCCCCAGGTATATATTCTCTTTTAAATAATAACTGGATTAAAATACCTATTAAAGAAGAGCCTGTTATAGAGATGAAGGTGGTTGAAGAGAAAGCGCTTTCCTTGATGCGCTTAATAGATGAGGCAGACATATTGTTCAAAAATGGAGATCACAAGGGATCTCTCAGGTTGACGAGTAAACTAAAAAACAAAATAAAGAGGATGAGAACCTCTGGTCTGGAAGGCACGGGAGTGTACTCGCCCGAAAACCTAGCTTTTAAAGCTTTGAGAAAAAATGAATACCTGGCAAAACTTCATGGATTATATACCGACTCATATGATAAGATAATGTCTATGAACGGGGTATGATATTCGATGTCTTTGCGAGTAGTAAATAAACCTAGTAAAAAACAAGTAGAAGAATGGTATAAAAAGGCGTGCCTAGGTAAATTAAATATATTTGATGATTTAACTTTAATAATAATTACTTTAAGCAAGACACTATTAGATTCATGGGAAGAAATCGAAAAGAATGACAATACTAAGAATAAAAAGCAGTCGTAAATCAAGGCTGATTAGCGAAGTTAATGAAAAAGAAATCGAGCTAATCGCTGATATTCTTGAAGATCTTGAGCCGGAAGCTCTTGCGTTTAACGATTTATTCGACGGAAGAATTCGTTTTGCTCTTCAAACGGCCCCTGTTAAAGAAAATAAAAACATAGCACTGCTGTATCGTATTTTTGAAAAAAACGGCTATGAACTTGATTTTATTGGTGGGACTGCATCAAAAGATGTAGAGACACAATATGGCAAAAGAAAAAGAACAATGAAAATTGGAAAGATTCTAAGCAGAGCCACAGCAGCAATATCCTCTCTTTTTAAAGTACCGGAGGAGACCGAAAAAACTAAACAACAACTTAGACAAATTCTTATACAACTTTTACCCAAAATAACCTTGGGAGAAATGGATAAGATAGCAGAACTTGGTCAATTTTGGGCAAATGAGTCCGAACGATACAGAAAAGATCCGGCCTCCTTATATAGCGAATTTATTATTGTCTCCAGGCACCCTATAGATGTTGTAAGGATGGCTGATTTTGAAGATATAGAATCTTGTCACTCACCGCCGTCGGCGCGAGGAGGAGGAGGTAGCTATTATAAATGTGCTATCGCTGAGGCTAGGGGCAATGGCGCTATTGCGTACTTGGTAGACACTAATGTTGTTAAAAAATTTCTTGGAGAATTCAAAAATATAGAAGACCTCAACGAAAAACTTTTAGAATTTGATAATCAGGAGATTTTCCAGGATCACATTAGAAAAGTACAGGGAATGGTTCCGAAGGGGAGAGTTAGAATCCGAAGGTTTGACTGGGAACATTTAGCCGCTGATTTAGATGAAGAGACAGATACAATAAATAAGAGAGTAATAGACACATTAGCTGTTCCGGAGACAGAAGTTTATCCGTACCAGTATAAAGGCTTGTATGATCGAGTTAGTGCCTGGGCTAAAAACGCGCAACAGGACTTGATAGACCTTATCAAAAACGCTAAGCCAGAAATGGACGATTTTGTTAGAAGAGGCGGTACGTATACTGATAACCCTGATCACGAATTATTTAAGGAATTGCTTGGTATGCGACTCCCTCCGGGGAAGTTAGGGTCGGCACAGGAAGGGAGTGATGAAGAAGAACTTGATAGGCTGAACTTAATAGCTTATGAACCCGTTAGTGAAATTGTTCGTCAAGCGAATATTGACTTTAAAAATATTGAAGTGGATTGGAAAATTTCAGAAGCCAATACGGGTCCAAGGGCACAGATCTTCCCGAGAGGCGTTATTAAGTTTAAAACCGAACTTTTGAACAGATTCATAAGCGAGGAAGACCAACCTAGTTTTCTACCATTAGCCAAAGAACTACACGCACGGGGGCTTGGTTCTGCTTCGTATGAAGCTAAAATAGATTATCTAGCGTTCGCAGGAGAGAAACCAGTAGGTTTATTTGATACGGAGCAAATGATTAATATATCGGGCTTGAATGTAGACCAAAAGACCTACGAAGAAAAGTTTGGGATGAGGATAGATGATATTAGAGCCAGATCATTCCGAGTCATTTTACCACTAGATGATCCGGGATTCGCATTTACTATTGATGACCTTGAGCGTCAAATTGATGATCTTCGTGAGATTGACAAATTAATAGGAACCAATATACAAAAAAAGATTATCCTGGACTGGTTAGCAGAACAAGGACTTGTTCATGGAACCGTCAGACAGCATATACTTCAAGTGGTCAGGGATTTGCCACCAACGGATTGGAAACACGAGCATGATAGAGATCACTTTAGCATCTTTTTAGCATTACCTATGCAGGTTCCGGAAGAATACAAGGAAGAACTAGTAAATGCTATTAATGATGAAGAAACAAAAAATAGAATATTAGAAAAAATATTAGAAATATCATATAATAATATTGGCGTGTTTCGAGATGGTTGGAAGAATTGGCCTGGACGTGCCGGGTATCCAGAGAGTTTTATGGGTGCCGCTTCTTATAGCGGAGACATTCAAGTCCTTGTAACGGTATCTTTTAGAGTTACAGAGTTACACCCGGTATATGCAGAGGTTGATGATCATAGGCAGAGATATTTTTTCAATATGATGGCTAAATTAATGGAAATATGGAAAAAAGAGTATGTTGAAAAACTAATACTTGATGAAACAAAAAATCAATTAGAGAAGGCTGCTCAAGCACAAACAGTGAAAGAGAGCTTTTATAAGTTTGATAAAATCTTAAAAAGGAGGTAATATGTAAGTGTTTAAAGATTGGATTATAAAAATCCTTGTAGTGTCAGCCCTTTTGTCTGTCACTATTACCGAGGCCGCCGGTCAGGTTCCGCGTGCTAAATTTTATGACTTTAATGAACAGTTAATAGATGGCGAAATTAAAAAGCCAACAACACTATACACGGACGCTAGAGAAAAAGTTAAGTTTGAACGACTACTTCGATTGAAGAAGAGTTTTTTAGATAAGTTATTTGAAAGTGCAAAAGAAAGAGTGTTTAAATAATGTCACCATTAAAAATAAAGCTTGCTAAAGAAAACACGGATCAGGCAGATTCTAAGATAGTTTCTAAGGCAGTGTTGTACAGTGGAGACGATGTATTAATATTGGAAGGTATCGTTGGATTAGGGTGGGACTTACCGGGAGGACACATACATGTCGGAGAAAGCCCGCTAGATGGTCTTAAGCGAGAAGTGCATGAAGAGACAGGGCTAAGGATAGAAAGTGCCGTAGAGACGTATATTAAGGGTCATACACACTATTTTAAGGCAGAGATACGGAGAGATGCGAAGATTGTTCTAAGCTGGGAGCATACTGGGTATAAATTTGTTCCTTATTCAGAAGTAGAAAACTTAAACATGTCCGAGAAATTTAAAAAAGCTATCAAAAAAGCTATGGGAACAACTTAGGATGTCAAAAGAAAATAAAGACAAGATCATTAAAGATCTTTTGGAAAAAAATAAGAACCTGCAAGACGAAGTAGATTCTCTTTGGATGATGTTAGACGAAATGACTAAATCCGATATTGAAAATTGGTCGAGTATTTTAGAAGATTTAAACGTCAGCGTAGCAGAGCGCATGCTTATGGTAACAAAGAAAAAGGCGGATGCCTGAGATGATAGAAAATTATTGACAGGAAACTTTTTCTATATATAATTATCCTCACCGGGCTCCTAACGGAGCAAATGTTTTTACTGTTCTTTAAAAAATTTAAATTATCTCCCTTTTTGTCGGGAGTTTAAAATGGTCTGCAATACCAGGGCGGCCATATCAACTTAATTGATGGTATAGACGACAACCTAAGGAAGTAAGTGCGTTTTCTTCGTACTTCCCTTATCGGGGGCCTTAAGATAAGGTAGTGGATAGAAGGGTAGTACCTTTAAAACCACTAGTTAGCCTGTTAGATAGAGCCACAATACTACTTGTGGAATACTGCATGCGGGATAAGCGGATTTGAATGGTTTATCGCTTAACTGGAAATTACGATGGGTCGTGGGAAGCAGGGGTGAGGCCCTACAAAACATTTCTATGTGCAGTAGTAGTGCCAATGACACGAGGCGAAAGCTGAGTGTTTCATCCGAAAGGACACACCTAGAGCCATCCCGCGTGGTAAAAGGGTGTGGGGTAAGGCGAGGGATTATAGCTAATTTACCAAACCAAGCCCAGAATACTGTGTATAATTTGGTGTACTGTTGCATCACACAACAACAGAGGCAAAGGCAGTGAAGGATATTACTCTTCCGTGTACAGACACTCGGTATACCGAGTGGTCACTGCTGTAGAGACGCTAACTGTGCTGGCGTCTCTTTTTTTATATCCTAATAATATAAAAAGCTAATTATAGTAATGAACGAAACCGAGAAAATACTGAAAGAGCTAATCGCTGAAGTTGTTTCAGAAATCTTGGATACACCAAAAAAGCGCCCGATTAACGAAGTTATTCGTAAAAAAGGTAAAAAATGGTGTTTATATTCCAAGAAAAAAACAAAAGGTGAAAGCAAAAATCTCGGTTGCTATAATTCAAAGGAGGGTGCTGAAAAAAGAGAACAACAAGTTAATTTTTTTAAGCACACAAAATAAAATGAAAAAATTCTTTACGTCGATAATGTTAGTTATGTTCCTTTGTTTGTCAACTTCGACGACAACGGCGAGTGTCCACGCAGGCCACAAATTGCTTACTGATCATCACATATACGTTATTAAAGGTCATTTTTATGTTATCTATGACAGTCTTAAAGAGAAAGATCGCCATCTAGTTGCAAAAACAGCGTCAATGATTGAAGAATTACATAAAGATAAAAACAAACACGATCTTTTAGATATGCAAGAACAAGTTGAGGCTCGTTTAGTGCTAGGCGCAATACAGCATATAAGGGCCGCTCTTAAAGGAAAATATCCGGACTTGTATCCGCCCAATATTCTTGATATATGGGAAGGTATAGGAAAGGATGTGAGGGTAGAGAAACAAGATAGTAAGTGGAAGCTGATTTATGAAGACAGTACAGAAAAGAAAGAGAAAAAGAAAGGGCATAAAGAAGAACCCAAAAAAGAAAGATCAATTGACGATTCTTGGATAAAAAGATAATATGAAAGAAATACTTAACGAATGGAAAAAATTCACTAAAAAAATAAATGAGCAAGCTCCTGCGATGGGTCTAGGCAATGATGGCATGGACCAGATTGAAGCTGAATTAGAGGCTGAACTAGATGTAGCTGCCGCCCAACCAGGGATTGATGATGCCCTTGCAGACATCCAAACAGCCTCCGCTGCATTTATGGGCACGGGTTCTCCTGCCCCTGCTGCCACTGCACCTCCTGCTGAGCCTCCTGCTACTGCGATGACCCCTGCTGAACCTGTGCAGATTCCCACCGTTCCCGGTGCCGCTCCTACTGTCGCTAGTGCAGCCGGCACTTTAAAAGATGAGCTTGGGGATCTTGACCTGACCGCAGGTGAAGACGCGAAAATATTAGATCAAACGTTTGATGCACTAGCAAGAGGTGCAGCGCCGTCCTAAAAAAATTTTGACAATCATGAGTATATATAATACTATTTATCGCAAGTGCAGTTATGTACAGCTTTGAGCCGTTATGTGACATTGCGCTTAAAATTCTTACCTTATAAAGGGATATTAAATGAGGGTTGTTATACCAAATAAAACTATGAACAAGATAGATGACCTATTAAAGGACATTCACCTATTAAAAGTTGCTATAACACAAGAAAACAAAGAGAAATTAGAAAAAAGAATTGTTGAATTGCGAAGAAGTCTTTTGGAGATTCGTAAAGAAGTTGCCGAAAAGTTAGGCTCGTAGTTTAAGATGCCCGTTCTTGGCATTTCTTTTCTATCTCTTCGTTATCTTCAGCGCAGAAGTTACAAACATCTTCGCAACAATCTCCGGCTTCAAAACAAGCAAGGTCGCACCAGCAAGAACCTGCGTTAGCGGTGCACAATCCGTCACACGAGTGTGTATCCTGTTCTTCTTTGCACTCTGTGTGCCCTGGCCCGTCAGAAACACATAATTGCCCTTCCGAACACTCTCCACATAGATCTCCACATCCGTCGGGACCACATTCGTTATTCTCGCAGTTTGGTACGCACTCACCAGGGTTGGGATCATCGGGGTCTTCTATTTCACAAACACCATCTATGCAATAGGGTGCGGCATTGGGACATTCTCCACACTCGCCCCCGCATCCGTCATCGCCACATTCTTTATCGTCACAATCGGTTTCGCAGACTTGTTCACAGACACCATCAGCACAATAAGGCGCAGCAGCAGGACACCTGCCACATTCGCCCCCACACCCATCATCGCCACATTCTTGCCATTCTTCACAAGAAGGCGTGCAACTATCGATAGACTCTAGATAAGTGATACAATCGTCCCAGTTCTCTATACCGGCCTCCACACATTCTTCGTCTAATGGGCCTGGGTTAAATGAAACCGCAGAGACACATGTACATGCATATATGGTTAAAATTGCCAGTGATAATAATAATAGTGATTTCTTCATTTGTATACCTTTAAGTCTTTTTTAAATCTTCTTGGGTTATAGCCCTTCTGAACGTGCTTTTTAATCTGTCTTCTTGATACTTATCTTGCACCATACGAAATCCAGTATCTAAAATTTGTTTATTTTCATGTGATGAAGCAGCTAGATCAGCTAGGATCTTTTTGTTATCTTCAACACATTCAATGATTTTTTCATTAATACCATCGTAGCGCTCTTGAAAATTCTTTTTCATTTGATGGTTATTCCAAAGAAGAGTGGCGGTCCATAAGCCCAATACACCATAAGATGTCAACGTCTCAATGATTGGATCCATGCACTATATTCTCCTCTACCACTAATAAATAGTTTAATATTTATTGATGGCGTATAACTATTAAATAAAGCTGGCTAATCTAGCGAAAACAAACTATTTACTACAATGAAACTAATCCTAGAAAATTGGCGAAAGTTCACGGAGTCCCGAAGTCCTTCCTGTCGCAACCGGGACAGAAGACTAGTATTAAAAGAAATTAGCACTCGAAGTGCCGAAGATATCCACGACTGGTTCGAAGGCGACTTTGACAAACTTTCTTTTGATTCTATGTTTGATGGAAAGCTTCGATACTCTTATCCACTTCAAACAGAAGATCAAAAATATCTCGCAAAAGTGGCCGAGTACCTAAAAAAAGAAGGGTGGCAGGTACCGGAAGATCCGGAAGATGCCAGATGGCAAAATAGGAAGTTTCAAGTTAAGATTGTTAAACAAAAACTAAGGAAGCTAGATACCGGAGAAGAGTACGAGGTAGACGCACAAGTACCAGATTTAAAACTTGAGCGCACCATTGAAAGAAGGATCCCTAAAGGTCCCAGGGCAGGAGAATACGTCAAACAAAAAGAGTCTGTCAGCTTTGCCAAGGCGATGTCAAAGTCAGGTGTGCCTGAAGAATTAATCCATTGGTGGGAGCGCGCCCAAGGTACATATATAAAAGATCGTAACTGGAAAGCAATTGAAAACTCGATAAACAAAGGAAAACCAGAAGAAGACGAAGACTTATCCGTAGTAATGTCCAGGCATCCAATGGATGTTCTTAGAATGAGTGATATTGGAAACATTACGTCATGCCACAGCGAGGGCAACAGCTATTTCCAATGTGCAGTAGCAGAGGCCAAAGGTCACGGACCAATTGCATATCTCGTTAAAAGCGAGGATCTTCGAGAGTTGTTGAGAATAAAAAGCCGCGAAGAAGATATATATGGAGTTGATCAAGATATCGTTGGACAAGAGGGTTCCGAAGACAAATACCATGAAGATATATCAGCCCTCGACGACGAAGAAGTCTTTAGAGATTCAGAAAGAGGCGTAAAGGGTATTGTTGCCCGCGCGAGACTGAGACTTCGTAGGTTCGGCATAACCGGGATAGACAGTGGTGCCGCTCCGGGGGGAGCAACTGAAGTAGCTGTTCCTGAAACACATCTATACGGAAGTTGGCCGGCTGGCTTTTTTAATACAGTGTCAAAAGACGCTTGGAAAAGACAGGAGGCCGGGTTTAAGGAAGAAGATGGTAGTTATAGATTCCCTGAGACTCGACAACTTTCACTAACAGGCGGTTCGTATTCAGACGCGAGTAACCTAGGCTCTTTATTAAATAAATTCTTTTCTTTTTCAGGACAAGAAGTCGATAAGTATGGCGGTAGTATAAGAAGAGAACATGGAGAAGAACAAGAAGACCAATGGGAAATGTGGGAGCAAGAAATAGATGAGCATAATGATCGAGCGAATAACGAGTTAGAATATTGCTGGTTCCAAGCGGAACTTCAAGATTATGACATGAATCAGTATTATGTTGCCGCAAGCGGGGGTATAACTTTGACTATCCCTCTATCTTGGGATGGAGCTAAAGATATTGGTATGGCAACACAGGGTCAAGTTGTAACCACCGATTCCGATGGAAATGAGGTTTTTGAATTAGACACAAGATTAAAGCCTTTACAGGTAAGGGGGATTGGTGGCGGAGTAACTGAACTTATGGGTGAAATATCAGATATAATGGACTACCCACAAGACGTCGATTTCAGTATCAACTCCACCGGAGATTCTCAAAACCCCTGGGAACTTGAAGTACAAGCATATTGGTCCTGCGAAGAGTGTAACACTCCCGACGACGCCGGTCATTTTTTGGACTGGATAAGAGACGATATTGACAAAGAACATAACAAATTCAAAGAACGCATCAGAAGGTTCTTGGTAAAAGAAAAATATATGAGACCTAGTGCCTTTGATAACCTTGTTCAAGAAGAGAGAAGTAGGCATGAGGCAAATGAAGGCCTGATTTTTGCAGAAAAAGATACAAGATTTAAAAACTTTACTGTCGAAGGTTACGGGGAAGCACCTGAAGGCACGGATCCGAAAGGTCCGGGAGGTACCTGGAAAGACGACGACGATGCAGAGTTACACTTTAGACTGCTAGCCGAAGGCAGTCCTACCAATAGCTGGTCAAGAACTGGTGTCAAACTCCCGGAGATATTTGCAAGAGATCAGTTTGCCACGACTTCTGTATATAATAGAAAGGCCCTACAGAGGGCAGGTCTCGGTACAAGTCTTCCGGACGACGGATACAGGACCGACTATGCTCCCATACACGCTAGTGGAGTTGCAGAGCGTGAAATTAACGCACGATTAATAAAACTAGAAAAAGATGCTTATCAAATAATTTCTAGACAACTTCGCTTAGATCTCGGTGATGGTTGGGAACCCGAGGTATTCTCCGGTGTTGCGGATACCAATCGCGCGACTTATAAGTTTAGTAGTTTAGCCCCAAGTAATGATGATCCGTCACAGCAGTATAATATTATTTATTCTATGACAATCAAAATTAGTTCAATGGACACTGAGGATGAAATTGATGTTATCTTTAAATATATGAAATTCCTAGATGATAATGTTGATGAAATCAGAAGGGCCGTTCGAGATGCAGTTAGCGAAGTTATAGAACATAAATTAACGAATGCAAAAATGGCTGAGCAAGAATTTATCGATGGAACAATTGCAAAACAGTTGATTACAAGAATTTATACAAGCAATGCTGGCATCGTTGGCGACTCTCCGTCAGCGGCTGGACGAGTGAAGATAGCGAAATGGATTGCAGACAACTGGCATGAAATGAATGAAAAAGAAAAAAGAGTTGCTATAAATCAATATCTCGTACCAATGGATAATCGTTCCTTAACAGACCCCGATGCCGGCTCAAATCTTTCTCGCGGATTTGAGGGCGGGCGACCACCAACTCCACCACATTTTTCTGGATATCTACCGGTTGGCCACAGACAATGGCCCGGCACTGATTATCATGAAGTAGAAATTCCAACTTGGACACCTGAACAAGATATTGATCAGGGGCGCAGCTTAGGGAGAATATTTGAGCAAAATCAAAAGAAGAAAAAACTTATAAAGATGAAATTTAGAAGGAAACTTTTAAAGTGAAAATAAAGATAAAAAAACAACTTCTGACAGAAGCAGAAAAACCTCCAAAGGAAAAACTACCTGCGGTTATTGGTATGGATCCCGAAACAGGTAAGCCAGTCCGTGCCTCCTGGGAAAAAGACGGTAATATACCAACATCGATGCAAGGCGGTAAAATAAAATCGCGGTCGCGCGGCGGAGGCCCGTTATGGGGGCCAGACGTCACAGGCGTACCGCTTGGTGAATATGATCCAAATACACGGAACACCATTTACGTGCGCAATAGTAAAGGAAATATTGTGGACATCGAGTGGGACCTCTCATCATCTGTAGAACTAGACGCTGATGGGCGTGATGCTGCAAACCGTCGATATACAGCAATAGATGCAATGCTGCGACGGGTAGAAACCCGCCCCGGAAGCGCTCGAATGGGAAGGCAAGGAAGGGTCCTGAGAGAAGTACACAGGGTATCGGAGGAATTACTTAATCAGGCAAGAAAAAATACCTGGGCTAGAATTCAAGCTTTGGTACAAAAGCATGGAGTGGAAAGGACGTATAAGATTTTAGGGGTTGAGCGCCGTAACCCTGCCGCCCCCTTGCCAAAAATGCGCTCAAATATTGATCCTGTTGCTGTCACGATGGGGCGTAATATTGAACGTGGCTATGACACGCGCAGTATGAGCCCTTTCGTGGGAATAGGTGATATAGAAAACGATATTAAAAATTATGATTTGGAAAGGTTGGTCAGGTCGGAATTTGAAGACTTATTTGGAGACTTATACACTAGGGGAAGTTATAACACGGAAATCGTAACACAGGATTTTTTTATAAATGAACCTCTAGACTACCCTACGGCTGCTGACCCCTATGCTAATATGGATCCAAACCGCAAAACTGCTAGTGGAAAACCAGCCATCGAACCCACGCGTGCTCCAAGGTTTAGTCAAGAAAAAACAACACCAATTAAAAAAGGTCAAAAACATGTGCCTGGAGGTAGGCACACGCGCGCTCTGAAAATAGGTAGAAAAGAACTCCATGAAGCTCTTTGGTATATAAGTTCATTTTGGAATATTAAACCTGACAGATTAACTGAACGTCGAACGCGTGCGTTGCAAAACGCTAAAGCAGAAGCAGCCGAAGCTTCCCTCAAAAGATGGGCTGGCATGAAGGAACGCGTGTTTGCGTATTTACCATTTAATCAAGCCATTGATGAAGAAGTAAAATTTCTTCAGGATTTGGTTGGGGACGCAAAAGGTACCGAGGCAACTCAAAGAATGTTAGACTATGAACAGGCACTTTTTGAACTAGATGAATACATAAAAGGTGGCGCTAGAACCCCCGAACAAGACGCCAAAATTGAAGCTAAATTAAGAGATATGAAGCAGCAAGTAATGTCAACAGATTTTGGATTACCAGCACCGAAACCCGGCCAGCCCGCAGGCACGCAAACATTTGGCCCCGAAGGCGTTGAAGGCAAAAAATTGGGTACTCAACTTGAGCTTGGTTTAAACAAACCCAAAATAAATGTAAGGGGTGCTTTAAAAGGTGGTGCGGTCGGAGCAGTTATTGCCGGCATTCTGTCTGCTCCTGAAGTTGCATATGCATATCAAAGTCGTGGTGGAAGAGCAGCGATGGACAAGGCGACGGAACTTCTACCAAGCGTTATAGACCCAACTGGTTTTTATGATGTTATGGTTGGAATGTATGATATCTTTACTGCCGAGGATCCTAAAGAAAGATCGAAGCAATATGGCAAGGGTATTGGACAGGCAGTCGGAACGCAACCAGAAGATTTTCCTGGCGGCGAAGACGTTGCTAGCGATTCGTACCCGGAGAGTTTATTTGGAGGAAAATGGGATATGCCCTCAGGGTACCAACCCTTAAGTCAAAAGCCAGAAGATATAGAACAACTTAAAACTCAAATTGATTTAGGTAAAACGTATGATCCTCATGGGAACATACCGTCACACAAACTTGGACAAACAACAAGCACGCCATTGCCTCCCGGACAGGGAGCGGATGCTCTTAAAGATAGACCTATGTATATGAAGAATGATAAGGGCCGATGGGTTCAAGATCAACCTCCCAAACCACCACCCACTCCACCTAAGCCTCAAGAAACACAACGGAGCCTTAGATTTTTAAGAAGCCCTAAATTCTGGGAAGGCGTTGTTACGGAGGACCCCAAGGAATGAAACACTTAAAAGAAGCAAATGAAACATATATTAGTCATTTTAAATTCGCATCAAAAATTGGAATTACCCTTTTGTTGAGAGGCATTATCTTTATTCTACACGCTGTCTTCCCCTTTAGAGATATACCAAAAAAATGGAATTTAGAAAGTACATTAAGAAGAGTTTATAAATGGAACTGCCATGTAAACAGGAGAAAAAAATGAAAACCATATTAGAAAGTTGGAAGAGGTTTCTTACTGAAGCCAAGAAGATTTTATGTCCCCCGGCAACACAAGACCTTGAATTAAATACTAAAAATAGAAATTCCGCTATTGAAGCGGAACATATTCAATATGGACCTTTAAATTTATCTGATACGGAGTACTGGGTCCGCGCCGCTGAGCATTGGAACACAGAACCAGATATTGCAAAAAAATCTAGGTGTGGCAATTGTATTGCTTTTGATATATCTCCTAGAATGTTAGGCTGTCTACCGGGACCCGTATCTGAAGCCATCGAAGATGAAGAAGGTAAGCTTGGTTATTGTTGGATGCACCACTTCAAATGCCATTCCGCTAGAACCTGTTACACCTGGGCCGCCGGAGGTCCAATTAGCGAGGACGAGAAGTCCATCGAATGGCAGAACAAATCTCCGTTTGGTGAAAAAGAGGAAGAGTAAATGAAGGCGTTATTTGAAGACTGGAATAATTTCACCGGAAAACAAATTCTAAATGAAAGACAAGTGATTAGTTTAAAAGAAGCTTATCCAATTGTATCTAAAAATGGTATTCTTAATGTTCTTTTAGAGCACGAGCATCAGTTTCACGTTCCCTCTATAATGAATAACTTGCGGCGTTTTTATGACGATAGTATTGAAGTAGCAGATAGGGACACTGTGTTAGACATTATCCGAGAAGGGATTTTGGAACAAATTGAACTCTCAGAGCCAGAGCAAGAGCCAGAACAAGAACCAGAACAAGAGTTTGATCCATTCTCACACTTAAAACAGTTCACTGCCGAAGAAGATGAAATTAAAGAAGAGGATTGTGTTCTAACATTTGGCACCGCAAATAGTAAACTGAGCCACTTTGGCACAACCTCCTTCTCTCTGCCAGCAGGGTATACGTGCCCCTTTGCAAAAGTATGTAAGTCGATCTCCAATAGAAAAACCGGGAAGATAAGGGACTTCGGAGATATTAGGTGTTTTCAAACTTCACTTGAGACAGCCCGCCCCTCAGTGAGAGCATCTAGATGGAATAACCAAGAGTTGCTTTTTAAAAAAACAAAAGAAGAAATGGCTAAAATAATTCTAAAAAGTCTTGCTCACCATGAGTTCTCAGTACGCCCGGTACATATTATGAGGATTCATGATTCAGGAGATTTTTTTAGTCAAGAATATTTCGATGCTTGGCTTGAAGTTATAAGAGCACGACCCGACATCGTTTTTTATGCTTATACTAAGTCTCTTCCTTTCTGGAAACAAAGGAAAGATGAGATCCCTATCAACTTTAAGCTCATCGCCTCCTCTGGAGGTAAAGCAGACGAGATGATTGAACAAGAAAGTTTTAGACAAGCTATAATTGTTTCGGACATGGAAGAAGCAATTGAAAGACAGTTGAATGTTGATATAAATGAATTTCTGGCTATCTTTGGCGAAGGAGACTTTGCATTGCTTCTTCACGGTACTCAACCAAAAGAACAATGGATAAAGGGTCGAAAAGCTACATCTGTCGCAAGGGAAAACCAGAAAATTATTAAGAAAGCAGCGGAACAATTTAATGTTGGACCAGAAGTGGTATCAAACTTGGTAAATCAAATAACACAAAAAGCTGCCGTGGTATAAGGAACAGGATGAAACTAGTGCTTGAAAATTGGCGAAGATACCTAAACGAAAATGACGACCCTAGTGGGTTTCAAGCAGAAGTTTATCAAGATGGAGAATACTTTGCTACGGGATATCCGGTAACACTTAAATACACGCACAGGCAACAACCCCGTGTTGATATGGGGACTCAGTTTGGGCAACATATCGAGCCTCACGGAATGTATGTAGTGCAGGGGCACCATGG
>TARA_R110002110_G_scaffold415856_2_pt1 | contig 22065 bp, 15 predicted proteins | sample TARA_R110002110 | Tara Oceans TARA_R110002110 (sample SAMEA4397330) | marine metagenome | biome: Polar Biome; feature: [SRF] surface water layer (ENVO:00010504); material: water (ENVO:00002006), including particulate matter (ENVO:01000060) such as... | depth 5 m
ACATCCCTACATCCCTACATCCCTACATCCCTACATCCCTTCAATTTTTCGATAACTGAGAGCATAAGCACAATACCATTGAACACATTGTAAGATAATGATTTTAGGAGTATTTCGGCCTTTGAATGAAATCATTTGCAATTCAGAATTAGTAGATTTTAATTCATCATTATACCATGGCAAGGACATCTCCCGAGTTTGCGACAGCGCCGAAGACTGCTCCTACTGAAGCAGTTTATTTGGATCCTTACATTTTTGATTAGACTGTGCATAAGCCTGTTTATGTTTGGCTTAGTAAGATAACATGGTCTTGAGTTCTCGCAACACAGTCCTCGATTCCACTAACAGTACTGATAGTCCAGCTTAAGCCTCCGAATCAATTTACTAACCTAATTTAGCATATGTTTTTGATCAACTGGGCATCAAGCACCTTAAGGGGTAATCTTTAATTTTGCTATTAGCTATCTGATCAATTCTTGAATATAATTAACAATTATTAGGTCAAAAACAAGCATATTTACTTTGGTTAAATAAATTTAATGTCCCTAAATTCATTACAGGCTTTTTTTCCGTTGAGGCATGAGTGATGTTGAAAAAAAATATTGATTTCAAAAATTTAAAAGCGATGGGCTTGACGTCGGAGATAAACGCTTTATGCCAACCTCTTAATGCACATCTAAATGTAAATTTTTTCAATTACGTTCATACGACAAAAGAAGGGGAAAGATTTTGCTTAAGCAATCAAAAGATATGGTTTGAAAAATATTTTGAACTAAAGCATTATGATTTTGAAATTATGAATTATTTCAACATAATGGGAAAAAACTATAACGGGGTTAGTTTATGGGATAGTTGTAATCATCAACATGATTCGTGCAAAATATTTACTTCAATCCAACATTCGCTTGATGTTGGATTTATAGTGTTCTTATTCGCGTTCTACGAAACACACGCCGAATCATATGGTTTTGGTATTGATAGGTCTGTCTCTCATGCTCCACAAATTATATTGAATAACATTGAGGTTTTTAAAAGATTTGCTCAGTATTTTAAAAATGCCGCTGAAAAACAGATCCATATTGCTAAACAAGAAGCCTTTCAAGTTATTCTTGATTCTCATGAGAATTACACTAACCCGTTTTGTTGGGGCATGGATCCGCAACAAAAGAAGGAACTATTTGATAACTTTGAAGTAGAAAAAATATATTTGAAAAATGAGCATGCTCATGTTTTCTTAACAAACCCCGAAGCCAAGGCAGCCCTATTAGCAGCACGCGGTCTTACCTATGCGGAAATAGCATGGAAATTAAACGTTTCTTCAAAAACCATTGACTACAGAATGGAAAAAATAAAATCTAAACTAAAGTTACAACATAAGAAAGATATTATTAACCTTTTCGTGAATGAGAATTACTTAGAGCTATTAGAAATTTCTATATAACATTTATAAAACTGATCCTTGGCTAGAATTCGGAACACTTTTGCTTTGTGAGAATCACCTAATCGTATTTGAAATTATATGGGTGTGATATGCACAATAGGTGTTTTGTTTATAAAGCAGCTTTTGGTAGCTGAAACAAGCCATGACGATATTTTTTCAAGGTACATTGTTCATGCTAAGCAAAGTAACTATATTCCCGCATTTGATTAATAGCGTTATAGAGTTATTCACTGAGTGCGAACAATTACGTAAATTTGTCGACCAATTGCATATATGCAATGTAAGGATAAGATCCCAATAATTAACTGAGTTTGCCAGGAATATGATACATTATGGGGTGAGGCTTTGCATTTGGCATCTGGCTGGAATAAGCTTTTAACCGAACTATATCCATACTGATTTAGGGGCACCCCTTGTTGGCTAGAGATTAGGCAGGGCAAGTTGTTTAAGTACAATAATTGCTAATATCTAATAGGTTATATCGAGGAATTAGAAATTAATTAATGCTCATTTGTAGACGTTGATACTATAATCATCTCCTAAGCGTTAGGTCTTAAAATTATGGTAAGGCAGCAAAGAAATTCATTTAAGTTTGTTTTTCCTATTTTGCTCAACATCTGTTTCTTGTATATTTTCTTTTTTAAACTGTTGAACAGGCAAGGCGTTATATATCTTTGAAAGCCTTTCTACTTTAGCCCTATCTTTGTTATCAATTTTATCTATGAGACTAGAATCGAGAACAATTTTGTCTGCCATTAATAGATTGGTTGTACCTAAAGATAGTAATTCCTCGCTCGATAAACCATGTAAAAATTCATCGTTACCTAATGCTCTCTTGAGTGTCACTGGACAATCCATTTTTGGCATTGATTCGATATTCCATTCAATTTTATCCTCGAGTTCACCCCAAATATCGTCATCGTCAAAAATAGGATCCCTTAGCAAATCGCAACCAGAAGCTAACAGCCCAAGCTCCCGTCCATCTAAAACTGAAGTTAAGTCTTTATTGCTAAGTAGCTCTGTTCTTAATTTATCATGCTGAGTAGCGATATCTAGCAACTGATTTAAAGAAAATCGATGCGTTAAGCGCTCAACTAATACTCTAGACAAATCTTCAGAGTCTTTTGCTGCATTGATAAGTGCCTCAATCTTTATTTTACCAGAACTAATCGCGAGAAATTTACTCTTATAGTCTCTAGAGTAAACGACACTGTTAAATCTTTTATTAACCCTAGCTGTTTTAGTTGGGTTGTCGGTCTTTTCTAAAATCAGTGCAAGGACATCTTTCGGTAAAGATTTAAAAACATCATCATCACGCATGGCAACTTCCTAAAATGACAGTCCTTACAGAACACCCTATATTTTTCTCCACAAGCCTATTTAAATGGTCATACACTAAGTTAATTCGGTTTTCAGGGGTGCGCTTCACAATACTGATTAACATTGTATGCCCCACAAATACCATTCGATAGGTCCTCCTCGCACTGTCGGCTTAGCTGCGCCTACGCTATTTAGCAAGCCTATAATTTCTGCCGATCTACTCATACTGAATGTCACTTATAGTGTATTTAAAACTAAATTTTTCATATTTACCTCATCGTTGTATGCCAACTCTTGATGCGAACTTTATAGTGTATGTGCTTCTTAGCAGTTCGTTCACCTTGTCGCTTGAGAAGCGCTAATAGTCAGCAGACCACCTGTTTATCTTACTCCCTCCACTAAGTAGAAACAAGGCAATATTATTGCGAACCACATAAACGAGTCTAAATTGTTAAATATTTATATAATTCACATCAAAAACAGTAAATTAAATAAAGCTGCCCCCAGCGCCATAAACGTTTCTAAAATGGGTTGTGTCGCAAGATTCCAAATTAATAATGCAAAATTAAAATCCACCTCCAGTTTAGGCAGCTAGGGCATAGAATTGATTTGCATGCGTCAAGGCACTAGAAATATATTTCTTCATCTGTCCTTTATTCCACATCGCCATCAAATCAATTCCAACTAACGTGTGTAAGAAGAATCAAAGTTTTTAAAACTCAGTATCTGACCAGTGATACCCTTTATAGTAAAGTGGTCGTGTTCGACTATATTATTCTATTATTTACATTGAATAATTATGATTCAGCAACTTTTTCCAGACTGAATTGTTTGATGTTGGATTGATTTGAGCTACTTTTATCAATGCTAATCAAGCTAGGCTTTACATTTCTGCCGATAGCTTTGGCAATAGTATTTAGAGAGTATTATTTTTACGATAAATTGTAAACAGAAAATCAATAACGTTACCTTTTCTGTCAACAGTGCAATATGGTAAAACACTAGTCATACGTAAACATAAGTTTATTTTGAGTTTATGAATGAATGTAATAATGAAGTATAGATGTGTAAAAACTACAAATTGGCTTCTATGATAATGCTGTTCTACTAACCACGGCAAACAACTGTATTGCTAGCCAAGACAGAACTTACTTTTAAACCTCAAATTAATGCAAAAATAACTCCATTGCTTGTGATAATTATCTTCTTTTTTAGTTTCGATACACGCCATCAAATTTGATTATGCTGTTCTATTACCAAACTCTTGTTTTTATCCAACATAAGGCGTAGATACTTTGACCATATACCTTAATGTTTTGACCATGCACCATACAATACAAAAATATTTGTATTTAGTTTTAAATTGGGTATTGCGCTAACTATCTCTAGGGGTATACTAAATAATTATGACATTACTACAGGATGTGTATGTTGAATATTTGGAACTTAAATATCAATTGAAAAGGTGGTTAAAATGTTTTTACGTATAATGACATCCTCAGTTATCGCATTAGGCTTGTGTATCCCTCATCTTGCGCTCGCTGTACCAGGCGTGGTTCAACACGGTGACGTTACTTATTATTATTCGGCTAACGACCGAGTTTACGCCAAGGAAATAAACAATGTTATGTACTATCGTTCTTCTCCAGAGAATCTTTATCCTGGGCACATAAATCAAGGTGATTGCAACCAATACTATAGAGATAAAAATAATGGAGCATATGGTTGTACAAACCATCAAAATGCGCCTTATTACACTCAATATGTAGACGGAAATAATGAAGTCTATCATTGGACTTATATTCACGAAAACACGCCATAGTAAATTATAGGTAAATTATAGTGAGGTTCCGGTAAATGATATTTTACTGGAATCTTGCTATCATGGATGCCCTGTAAGCAGATTATTTGTATTTATTTTGTTAACCCGAAACCTCGTCTTTTATCATGAGTCTTAAGCCTTCTCGAAATACAAAACTCGGTATTTCTTAACCTGTGTAGTACTCTAGTGAAGTTACGATATCAAGCTGATCGAATCTGGACTAAATGGCTTTAACTAATACCCGATAATCATTTAGCGCGCTGTCCTTGGACAGTTTAATAATAAAATGTAAATGTTCGCGCTTAGCTTTATAATGCATACAACAAGAAGCCACTAAACCGCACTATGGCAATGAATTCCGCCAATACACCATATTCTGGATGTATTTCTAAAAATGTTGGTTCTGCGACGGTGAAAACAATCGCAGAGACAAAGTCTTTCAAAAAATATCTTTAAATGAAAAGAAGGGGTGGCGTGCGTAAGTGCTGCTAATATATATGCTGATGTAGTTTATTGTGGTTGTAGGCTTTCAGTATCATATGATTATTTATTCAGAAATTTCATATTAATACTTCCCGCATAAAATAAAAACTGTGAAAATAGCTATCGTTTTTTTATTATTTCTTTTAGCTCATAACTTTCCTCTTTTAATGCTCCCTCTTTAGACGGCTGAGCATATTGTTGAAACTTACTACATAAAGAGTTAAATTGGACTAAAAGAAAATCTTGCCCTTTCATACTTAAATATTGTGGGCTTATACTTTGACCGGATGAGTCATTGATAAGAGGGAATATATTATTTTTATCTGTCATATTCAATTCTTTTTTATTGGCTAGGTTTTCCCTGTGCAAAATGAACGTTTCGATTATTAACCCTAAACGTCTAATAATGTCAGGCAAGCTTTCTTCCTTAGCTGCAACATCTAGCCTCTTTGGATCCTGTTTGATTATTTCTTGAAAAGCTTCAATTGATTGAGCTATTTGTATTGTTGCTTTATTTAGTATTGCGTCATTGACTGTATCCCATTCATTAATTAAATCATTGAAAGTCTGTAGACAATCATGACAAGTTGCTTTCAATACCAAGAGGGATTTAGAGGTTAAACTTTGTCCAGTTACTCTATCATTTTCTTCATAGATGTTTACACACCCTATAAAGTGTACGCAATGCTGAAAAATATAAGTGAAATTTTCATCATCATACAGATGGTATGGGCCAGATTCCATTTTCTTCCCTGAAATTGTATATGACTTTATGCTTTTTATATCATACTTTATGCTAACTATCGACAATTAATTTACCAAGCTATATGCAAAAAAAATAATGACTGTGGCAAATGTTTATCACAAATAGTTATAAATTTTATTTCCAATAAACCATGTATCCTGGGCGCAACTAAGGCATTTAATTATATTATTAGCAAACAGGATTTTGACACTTTTGTTATCCATGTCAAGCTTTGGTGCGCTCTGTAATAATAATTACTTTGGTTTCTTTAGTCTACTTCGTACAGATAATATCTCAGCGCTTTGAATACGATGAGGTGGCACAGGTAATGGGCGACTGGCATGAGTCCTTTTTGAATATCCCGGCTTATCTTCTTCCACTTTTCTTTCTGAGTCCATACTTTCAACCGGCGTCCAAGACTTTTTACTCGAGAAAATGCCCCTTGATGGTAACGATGGCGTGGAGTCGTCAGCTTTGGCAGGCATAGAGCGGCGCCCACAAATTAAAGGTTCAAGCCGACTATTTAAAGGTACTGAGTAATATACCCATGGCTTTCGATGAGTTAAACTACCTTCTAATTGCCTTTGTAATTCATTGCTTTCTTGGGTCAGGGTAAGGCTCAATTCTAGAAAGGATTGAAAAGAAAGTATATCTTGGCTTAAAGAATCATCAGCCCCCCCTGTCCTGGTCACGATTTTTTCTTGCTTAGAAAGACAGGAGACAACTTCTTTTAATAATAATGGGTATCGACATAATCTTTGAAAAGGCATGCAAATATATGAGTATAGCCCTCTCGCGTCTACCGCTTGAAAACCTTTTTTTAAGAAAACCATACTTGGCTCAGAATCAGAGTTAAAGCGCTCTTGCTCATACTTATCTATTTTGCTTTTTAAGATACTAGCTTCTTGTAGTGTTTGATAGCAGCTAGTATATAATTTTTGTGTTTGTTCGTTTATTAATATGCTGGGCTCATGCTCTGCTAGCTCAAATATAGCGTGTAATTTTTCAGCATTGGCTCTCAGCTTATCTGAAAGAACAATGAATAAAGCCAAATTTGGATAATGTTGTTTAATTAAAATTTGATATAGGTTAAATGATTTATTCAAATTGACTATAGTTGCCATATTCACTTGAAACTTTCTTTCAAAATTTATAAGCTCATTTTTTGCCTGCTTATATTTTCTCTTCAGTTGCTGCATCTCAATCTCATTGAGTTTTAGTGATACATAGTATTTTGCAAAATCAACTTTAGATAAATCTGATAGTAAGTTATCTGCGCCATTCATAATAGTTAAAATTTGAGTCATATTATTAGCTCCTATTGAATCCCTCAGATTCTGATAGACCACACTATTTTCAAACACAACTATTTTTTGCAAAGCAAATTGCTTGGCATCTTTTAGATCGCCTGATAAATTAATAATATCTTTTAACATTTTCTCACTAATTTCTTTATTATATTTAGCCTGCTGAAGCACTTCATCTAAAGCATGGTACAACAATTGACATTGAGCAAGAATAGCCATTAAGTCACCAAAATATACTTCATTTTGCTTTTGCAGGTGAGCACTGGGTGCTTGTTGCTCACTCAGAAGACTAAGAGCAGATGCACTTTTCAAAATATTCTGAAGAGCGTTTAGTTCATTATGCTTCTGTTGAAATTTAATCAAAATTTCCGTTCCGTTTAATGAGAAAGGCATTATATCTCCATCTTTAATAAGCACAGAATTGAAATGTGTCAAAAATGCTATTATGTTGAAGAACTATGCAATCTGGACTTATTCAATTAGGTCATATAGTTACTCACAATAAAGTGAATGACACAATATATGTAGGTTTTTGTTAAATATAAATTATCGTCTCTTAATATGATTCTAGCAAATCATATAAAAATGAAACATAGCCCTTTAAACTAAAGTAATTAAAACATTGGAAACATTGTCAGTTTGCTTTATTTTTGCTTTCAAGGTAACTAACAAAATATTGTTTTATAACGATTTTTGCGACTTAATTATAATAGGGTATAAAAATATTTTAGGGTGTTTAGATGGGTAATAATACGGATGTTGTTATATTGGATAGCTTGCAGGCTATCATTGTGAATCAATCATTAGAAGAAACCGCAAAAATAAAAGCTATAAAAAAACTTTTAAGTAATGCTCCATCTAAAGAAGCACACGATAAATATCTTACAATCAAAGATAATAATTGGCATAAAACTCCAATTCAATGTGCTGCTGAACAGGGGTTGTGGAAAATTTTTTCATATTTAAAAAAGAAAGGGGCAAATTATGAAAATGATTGCAACGGCAGAAATTTAGCACACCATGCTGCCTTTTATTTAAACTTCAAGTTAATTAATGAACTGCTAGTAGCAGACCCTCTTCTTGCCGAGCAAAGTGATAACGATAAGCTGATACCTATACAGTATGCATTCACTAACGGAAAGGTTAAATCCATCACATACTTTCAATCCATGGCGCAATGCCTATTTCCAAAGTATCCTAGTAACAAAACGAATCCTCTTCACATTGCTGTTTCAGACAATGATGAGCAAAGAGCTGCAAGCTTATTAGTGACTCTTCCAAGATTAATTAATTTATATAATGAAAACAAGCAAACACCATTACATCTTGCTATTCAATTATGTCATTTCAAAGTAGCATATCTTCTAGCTTCAAATTCCGCTATCGATAGATGGGCAACAGATGCCAGTCATAGAACAGCTTATGATTTGTTATTGGAGGCTAAAAGAAATTTCAAAGATCAAAATATAGAAGTAATTTCTGACTTAATTAAACGACTTCAACCTCAGCCATTTTCTTCTGTATTCCGAGAATCATCAGAATCCACAAATCATCAAAAACCAACGACTTCATCAAGAGAACTATCAAACTCCTTTGAAAATATTTCTGCTGAGGAAAATAAACTTTTTTCTCGGACATATACTATAAACGATCCTGCGTTATCATCTCCTAGTCTTTGGGAGGAGACATTTGAGCCATACGCAGATCTGTCTATTGATTCTTTGTCTAGTAGCTTCTCATTTCTCTCAAGTAAATCTAAAATATATGAGCCAGATTGTAGCGGAGAAGAAACGTTTAGAGATGCAGCAAAGGATATTGAGTTTACAACAACACCTAGAACGCCTAAATCTCCCAGGCAAAGGGGGAATACTCGGAATAATCTCATGCTTGGAAAGAGCCATCCCACGGCTACACACAAGGAAAATAACCCAATCGCCATCGCGTCAAGTGATTCTATAGTTTTAGAGGGCATAAACGTTCAAACGCCAGCGAATAAGGTGAAATTAAAAGAATTCCCGACAACACCATTAGCTGCTTTTACATCTGGTTATGCCAAATTATTTAAGCAGTATATAGACAGCGGACAAAAATTAGAGTTTGATTTTGAAGACACCGAACAGTTCATTCAATACTTTTCAAATAGTCCTATTTTTGGAAAAATCGATCCTTGGCGTCCCTTACAACAAATTGAAGGTGAGTTAAGGATCCTGGCATTAAAAGCCTATAACCATTTTGCTGAAAACCAGCAAAACATTGAATCTAAGATCATCCAGAGTCTTCAAAAGCATGGCATAGGAAAAGAGACGGAACTATCAACATTATCTAACTTGAGCTTAACAAAAAATAATCAACTCTATAATGTTTTGTATCTACTATGTCGAAATTTAAGTTTTAATAGTCACCAATATACATTGATTGCCCTTGGTCTACTAGAAGAGTATGATGCAATAGATCTACTAAATCAATTAGCCCATTTAATACCTTTACAATCAAAATCAGAGCGGCTCATTAATATTTATATGATAAAAGAGCTTATCATTTGGGACGACAAACAACATATTATCAAAAATAGTATTTTTGAACAGACACTTAATGAATCAACAGGGTTAAGTCAATATCTCGTAAAATATGAGGTTCATGATCTTTTGAATGAATTAATTAAATCCAAGTCTGAGCTTAAGTCTTCTCCTTTTGAGTTTTATCGTTTATTCAGTGATGCCTTTCAAGGCGTTCTTACTGAAAATTTATTATCCATTGATTTGATTTTTAGTATTGCGCTGGGTGTCGTTAGTACTAAATCAACAGAGCAAAGCAGCCAAGAAGCTTATGCCCTTTTACGTTCAGAATTGCAAAAAGTCTCATTAACAACCTTTCGTAATGCTTCAGCTGATGAATTTAGGCAAAGGTATACCAGCAAAACTGAACTTACCTCAAAATATTCTCCTCATATTAAATATAATCAAGATATGACTAATGGACTTGTGTATTATCTTATTAATAAAATCCTTGACTGCAAAACCAATGCAGAGCGCTGTAATATGATATGTTTGTTAATATTATTAGCAAATGATTTACTCAACATTAACAATAGTCCGCATGACAATCAAAACCTTGGTCCCGATCTGACAACCGGTTCAGCCATTATGGCTGCACTAAGCCATCATACTATAGACCGGTTAAAAGATACATGGAAGCTTGTTATGGGCCGTAAGTTTTTTGAAGAGGCTTACATATCATTACAAAAAACTTTTTCTAGTGATGGTAATTATGCAGTGCTTCGTGCCTTGCAGAATACAACTGTGGCGCCAATACCGTTCATCTGTATTTTTTTACGAGACATTATTTATTTCAAAGACAGAAAATTTTCTAACAATAACTTAAAGCAAAATGATATCGCAAAGTACTATAAGGATCTAGGGACTGTTTTCTTTTATCTTAGAACTTTAAGGCGCCAACTTGCATGTGTGAATAATATACCCAGAACTAAATTATCGAGTCAATTACAGATTTTATCTGAAATAGAACCAAGTATCTTGGAGATTAAAACTCAAAGAATTATGCCCCGAGTGCTAAAATTAACGTCCACTTCAACCCCAGACTTGATAAAGTTTATTATGCTTCATTGTCAGGCAGAAAATCCATTAGAGCTCATAACGGCTGAAGACAAAAAAATCACAGGCGTAGAAGCATTAAATAAACTGTATCACTGGACAAGAAAACTTGTAGATGAAGAAAAAATAGATAACAAACAAGCACAGGATTTTATGTTTTTCTTATGTGATTTTGTTTCTTTCTCCAATAAAATTAGTATAAACAAATCTATGTATTTAAAAGATTTTAATGATCGAATTGTCGTTAAGAAAATCAATTCTGACTCTAAACCAGTTCATACGCCAAGGCAAACACAAGATTGCGAAAGTGATATGACAGAAAAGTTGATGGGATTGCTCACCCAAAAGCAAAGTCAAAGAAAAGTTGACTGCTTAACATACTTGAAGGAGACATCTAATCAAGAAAACGAAAATAATCAGTTGAACCAAGCATCGCACAAAGATAGAAGTCGAACAAGTTATTCTATTCCGTTGTCAATAAATGAACAGAAAAACAGCTTATTATCAAGCGCAGTCATTGAGCCTAGTTGGCAAAAAAAGAATAAAGGATCTATTGGTCGCCAATTTATCATTTCTAATTATCGAGAATCTAGTGTCTTATCAACTATGACGACGACTAACCCCATTAGTGCTCCCTTTGATTTTAAAAATAAGGAAAGCCTAAAACAAGATACTTTGGAGCCTATTAGATATCCACCAAAGTCAAAAAATAATATTACATAGTCTAAACAGGCGAGAGTGAAAAGCAAACATTCGAAATCAGTCGACATAGTTTTATAATTTTTTGACTTGAGCCTGTTTGTACTGTCTGGTAAAAAGATTGACTATTGAATAGCGTGCATAAATACGTAAGCTATATTTTGTAGATTTACAAATAAGAAAATTTATATTATCAGTACTTGCTCAGGATTCATATTTTAACGATTTCAGTTATTTTAGCAATCTCAAAAATAATGTAGACAACCACGCGATAAGACGCCTAACTAACAAGGTGTATATAAGTATTATAGTCTCGCTCAGACAATACTGTGTACTGGTTTAGCCGTTATGTTTCCAGTACAATCTGGCTGGTAGCTTTGGGTTGAATCTCATCACAATCCAGTCTTAACTAATTTTATAATTAAAGGTTATTAAATGTCGAACTGTGGCTTGGATTTTGGTACCAGTAATTCAACACTGGCCATATCTCATGATTCTAAAGCGTCACTAATTGCACTAAGTGGTCGGTCCCCTATTTTAAAATCGGCTATTTTTTTTGATTCAGAAATACGAGAACACTTCATTGGACAATATGGAATAGACCGATATTTAGATGGTGGCCAAGGTAGGTTGATGTTGTCTTTGAAGAGTATTTTAGGTTCCTCATTACTGAATGAAAAAATTGCTGTTTGCGGAAAATGGGTAACTTACCGCGACATTATAGGGTTAATAATAAAGCATATAAAAGATACCGGAGAAGCACAATTAAATACTGTCCTGACGCACGTTGCATTAGGACGTCCCGTACGTTACCACGATACAGATGATACTAGAGATAAACTAGCCCAGGATGCAATGGAACTTATCATGAAAGAGCAAGGCTTCAAAGAGGTTCTCTTTCAATACGAGCCAATAGCAGCCGCTTTAGATTATGAAAGCACCATTAGTAAAGAACAGATAGCTTTTATTATAGATTTGGGCGGGGGTACTTCTGACTTTACTATAATTAAACTTAACAGCGATACAAAACAATCAAACAACCGAAAGGATGATATTCTTGCCAACTGTGGCTTACACATCGGGGGCACTAATTTTGATAAAGCGTTAAGTTTGCATACTATTATGCCTTTATTCGGAAAAGGCAGTATGATTAGAGGGATGAACGGGAGTAAACTTGAAATGCCTAAGTCATTGTATTATAGCTTAACTTCATGGCATTTATTAAATAATCTATATACCAATAAAAATATTAACGAGATTAAAGAGTTGCACTCAGTATCGGAACAAAAACGCTTGGTTAAACGAGCTATAGATATATTACAAAACAAGCAAGGCCATTATTTACTGCAGGCAGCAGAAAGTTCTAAAGTTAAGTTAAGTACCGCCTTAGATGACATTATTGACATATCAGATGTTGAGCATGATCTACAGGCTTTTATTTCTCGGGAGGAATTTGAATCCTGCTGTCATAATTTAATCCATGATTTGCAAAAGACAATTCAAATCACTTTAGCAACAGCTGGGCTCAACGCAAACCAAATTGATTCCGTCTTTTTAACAGGCGGCACCACTAAGATTCCATTAGTATGCAACTTAGTAAGAGATATTTTTCCGGACACTCAGTTTGTGAAGGGCGACGTACATGGCAGCGTAGGAAAAGGGCTTGCTATCACCGCAGAAAGATTTTTTTAATTTTCACCATATTCTTATAATTCCCATATCATGCGGCTTGAAGGTCGGAAAGCTCTTATTAGAGTCGGACAGGTTTTATTGATATTTTGAAAGTTTTCTCAGAAATAATAATTTGGTATTTTTTGAAATACTCGTATATATTTGATTATGAATATAACCTTTAAATCGTAAATTAACTTTTTTGCGTGCTAAAAATATCGCTATATCCAGAATGATAATCAGGAAACTGGAATTTATATCCTGTTTTTAAAATTTTAGCATTGCTGACTTTTTTGGATTTACGCTTAGATTGAGTAGCGCTTCCCGTCAACCTAATATTATTTTCTTTCGCTAACCAAGATATTAAATCATTAAATAGGACGGGGCAACTATCTACCCCGAGATATAGACCTTCTAATTTCTCATGCATATTCATCATGTGAATGAGCAGTCCGACAACATCTGCTTGATGAATTCGGTTAGTATAAATATCTTCTAAAAGCAAATTAGTGGTTTGCTTTTTTATAGCATTGATCAAATGGCTTCGACCTGGGCCGTAAATCCCCCCGAGCCTGACAATGGTTGAAGACAAGGATGAGTTATTTACAATTTTTTCTGCCTCGTTCAATATTATGGCATAGGGATCTTCTTGTTCTAATGGTGTCTCTTCTGTTACCCATTCGTCTCCAAGAGACTGGCATACCCTAGTACTTGATATGTAAAAAAATTTTTTTATATCATGGCTATTCAAATACAAACATTCAATAATTTTTTTAACGCCTTGCGGGTAAGCTCGTTGATAGGCTTGTAGATCACGACCATCTGAGCTGACCATATAAAAAACAAAGTCTAGATTCTTGGGTAATTCTTCTGCCCTCAATTCAAATAGATCTTTTTGAATCAAAGTGCCTTTTGTGGCCCGACTCGTTCTACAAAGTCCATAAACTTTATGGCCTTGTTTTATCAACTCATTTTCCAGGGCATGTCCGATATAGCCCAGACCTACAATTAAAATATTTGCCATAGAGCACCCTTTTCTATGCGAAAATAAAAAAGTTTAACATACTTACCGACCAAGAAGTTAGGTAAAAACAATTTCGTGACTGTTTATGGGCTCAATTGCATATCATTATAATCCATGCCCTTTATTAGGTACCACAAAAAGTTTGGTAGTCTTTATCTATAGATTGCCCTGGGTCTTGATATTTTTCGGTCTGATGTATTGTTTGGTATGGGCTACGCAAAACATTCAGAAACTCATTTGCAGTGGTTACCGTTCTTGTGGTTAAACAATCTTGAATAATAGATTCAACATGGTGATTTCTAGGTATCACGACGGGGTTGTTTTTTGTCATGAGATCAAAAATTTCTTCTTGTGTGTGGTTTTGTATCTTTATCCGATTAGACCATAAATCATACCATTCACCTAGTTCTGACCTCAATGAACTTTCAAAAGAATTTGAAGTCAATGAAGCGGTTAAATTATAAAAAAAGATGGTATAGTCCATTTTTTTCTTTTTAAGCAAATCGACAAGCAAAGTAACCAAAACTTCATCCTCAGAATTAAAATTAAATAATCCTAGTTTCAGTCCCATCATTTCCATATAAGCAATATTGAATCGCTCTGGGAACTTTAAAATAAGTGGTTCGATAAGATCGATTGCTGCTGCCCCATCAATATCGATAAGTGGCAACAAACACTCAGCTAAACGAGCCATATTCCATTGTGCTATATATGATTGATTTCCAAAAGAGTATCGACCATGATGATCTATAGAGCTAAAGACAGTATCTGGGTCATATACACCCATCATTGCACAGGGCCCAAAATCAATTGTCTCTCCAGAAATAGCTGTATTATCTGTATTCATAACGCCATGGACGAACCCAATTCGCATCCAACTTACAACTAAATTAATTTGCTGCTCAATGACTTTTTCTAGAAATAAAACATATTTATTTCCTACTTTATTTTGTAACTCTGGGTAATGACGTTGAATTGCATAATCTGTCAGCAAACTCAAAGACGCCTTATCACCCCGTGTTGCAAAATACTCAAAAGTACCAACACGCAAATGACTGGATGCCACCCGGGTTACAATTGCACCAGGCAATGCGACGTCTCGAATAACGTCTTCACCTGTTGTAACCACTGCTAAGCAGCGTGTCGTAGGCACACCAAGGGCATGTAATGCCTCGCTCATAATAAATTCACGAATAGCTGGTCCAAGCGAGCATCTACCATCCCCTCCCCGTGAAAATGATGTTGGTCCAGATCCTTTTAGCTGAATATCCATAAGCTTGCCTGCTGAGTCTACTGTCTCGCCAATGAGATGGGCGCGACCGTCTCCTAGCTGGGGTACAAAGTGACCAAATTGATGCCCTGCATAGGCGGTTGCAATAGGCCTTGAACCAGGAAGTAAGTCGTTTCCTGAAAAAATTTGTGGCAAGATTTCTGAATGTTCACTGAAATCTAAAAGTTCCAACTTTTTAGCCAAAGCACTATTCCATAAAAACATTTTTGGTTCTCGAACAGGGATAGGGTTTATGACTTCATAAAATGCCTTCCCCAACATTGCATAACTATTTGAAACTTCCATCTATTGCTCGCTTTTTTCTATTATACGACAACCATAAGTCATTAGGATTACATATTAGACTAAAATAATTACCCATTATAATTTAAAGTTATTAATATAATAGGCTCTGGGGTGCTTAAATAGAGACCTCGGCCTTACCTATAACTTGAATGTTTTTAATGACTTATAAAGTCTACACTTTGTGACTCTTTATTGCTGAAAAACGGGACCCAAAAATCAACTAAAATAGCCTCACAGCTTCAATGACAATGACTAATTCTATGCGGTATATTTATAAACCTAGGGATCTTTATTATAATTTAGGGAGTCAACTTTGAAACCATATAGCAGAATACCCTTAATGATGTTATTGGCTGTTAGCCTACCAGCAATATGTCCATCAAGCTTTGCCGCAACTCAAGGAGAGGCTAAAACAAATCAATTTTGGTGGCCCGAACAAGTTAATTTACAGCCCCTTCGTCAGCACGCCGCCGAGTCAAACCCTTTAGAAAAAGATTTCAATTACGCCAAAGCTTTTGAAAGTGTCGATCTCAAAGCTCTTAAGAATGATATAGAAACCGTTATGAAAACTTCACAGGATTGGTGGCCTGCTGATTATGGACATTATGGTCCTTTCTTTATCCGAATGGCATGGCATAGCGCTGGTACTTATCGAGTGACAGATGGCCGAGGTGGCGCTGGCGGAGGGCAGCAACGGCTTGATCCCTTAAATAGCTGGCCAGATAATGCAAACTTAGACAAAGCACGTCGTTTACTTTGGCCTATAAAACAAAAGTATGGGAACAAAGTCTCTTGGGCTGATTTAATGGCACTGACTGGGAACGTCGCCCTTGAGTCTATGGGGTTTAAAACCTATGGTTTTGCTGGCGGTCGTATTGATGACTGGGAACCAGACTTAGTTTATTGGGGGCCAGAAACTAAATTTCTAGATGATAAAAGATATAGTGGCGATAGGAAGCTTGAGAAGCCTTTAGCCGCTGTTCAGATGGGATTGATTTATGTTAATCCTGAGGGACCCAATGGCAATCCTGATCCACTTGCCGCAGCAAAAGATATAAGAGAAACATTCGGCCGAATGGCAATGAATGATGAGGAAACCGTTGCATTGATCGCGGGTGGACATACATTCGGTAAAGCACATGGTGCTGTTAAACCCGCAGAATGTTTGGGACCAGAGCCAGCGGCAGCTGGTATCGAAGAGCAAGGACTGGGCTGGAAAAACAAATGTGGAAAAGGCAATGCAGGTGATACATTAACAAGTGGACTAGAAGGAGCTTGGACTAGCAGCCCAGCAACATGGACAACTCAGTATTTGGATAACCTGTTTAATTTTGAGTGGGTGCAAACTAAGAGTCCAGCAGGCGCAACACAATGGATACCCAAAGCAGATGCTGCCTCACAGCTTGTACCCGATGCGCATGACAGCACAAAAAGACATGCGCCTATTATGTTTACAACAGATTTATCATTAAAATTTGATCCGAGCTACAAAGAAATTGCCAAAAGATTTCAAAAAGATCCTAAGCAGTTTGAACTTGCCTTTGCAAAGGCTTGGTTTAAATTAATGCACCGAGATATGGGCCCTCGAGCTCGTTATCTAGGAATCGAAGTGCCAAGCGAAGAACAAGTTTGGCAAGATCCTATACCTAAAGTTGATTTTGAAGTCGTGAATGAAACTGATATTAAAGAGCTAAAAGCCAAAATACTGGCTTCAGAACTAACCATATCTGAAATGGTTAAAGCTGCCTGGGCTTCTGCCTCGACTTTTCGGGGCACTGATATGCGTGGTGGTGCAAATGGTGCTCGTATTCAGCTAGCACCACAGAAAGACTGGGCTGCAAATAATCCAATTGAATTAAACAAGGTTCTTACAAGTCTCAGTAAAATACAAATGGATTTTAATAAGGCTCAAACAGAAAATAAGAAAATATCAATGGCTGACATGATTGTTCTCGCGGGTGCCGCAGCAATCGAAGATGCAGCAAAACAACGAGGCTTTGATGTAAAAGTACCTTTTAACCCAGGTAGAGCCGATGCACTACAAGAGCAAACTGATGAAGTTTCTTTCGCGGTGCTTGAGCCATCTGCAGATGGGTTTAGAAACTACTACGACAAAGAGAATGTGCACTCACCGGTTGATTTGCTTATAGACCGTGCAAGCTTATTAAAATTAACTGTACCTGAAATGACTGTGCTCATTGGAGGTATGAGAGCATTAAATACAAATACAGACAATACAAACCATGGGGTGTTAACAGATAAACCAGGCACATTAAGTAACGACTTTTTTGTAAACTTGCTTGATATGTCCACTGAGTGGAAAGTGGCATCTAACGCTGATAATAGCTATGAAGGATATAAGCGTGGAACTGACCAATTGAAGTGGAAAGCAACCTCTGTCGACCTTATTTTTGGATCCAATTCTGAACTTCGTGCAGTCGCTGAAGTTTATGGAAGCAAAGACGCAGAAAACAAATTTGTGAATGATTTTGTTAATGCATGGGTCAAAGTGATGAGGCTTGATCGCTTTGATTTAAAGTAGAAAATAAGTGTTGTTACACTTAATTGAAACAGCCCCAATATTGGGGCTGTTTCTAAATGTATTTTACGTAAGATTATTTACGAAATACGGATGGTTTTGGCTGGCTTGAACCGCTTACAGAAACTTGACTTAACTGGCTTGCAGCTTGAGCACCATATTGATTTAGAACAGCCTCTCTTTGACCTTGTAATCTTTCAACTTCGGCTCTAAGTCTTTGTGCTTCTTGGGCTTTGGCCATAGCTTCTTTATAAAATGCTATGAATTCTTTTTGCTCCTCTGGTTTTAATAGAGAGACAAGTTGTTTCTTTGTTTCTGCATCTCTAGTGCGCAGGATATAAGAAAATAATTCTCGCTGATTAGCTGTTTCTGGAAGCTTTACTGGTCCACTTGTGCTCATTATTAACTACTCCGATTATCATGAATATTTACAACTATTGGGAATGCACATTCTCCAACAAAATAGTTAGCTAGTCAATATATTACTTGCAAGGCTATGTTAAAAGTAGACGAGTAACAGTGTTTAGTGATAGTACATTGTTTATGCGTGTATATGAACAAAATATTTTATATCTTAACAAGATTCAATTATTTTAGTCGCGTGGTAGTTTCATTTAATTTTGGAGAGATACCCAAGTCATCTTCTAGGCCACATAGAAAGTCTCCAAAGTCGCCCTGAAGACTCAATAAATCATCTTCTAGATTAGAAAGGTCAGATAAGCCCCCTGTTTGCACTAAGTCTTTACTTACAGCATAATTTTTGTCAGCTTCTTCTCGAATATCATCCAACCTATCCATGTTTTCTTCAACCTGAACATCAACCTTCCCTACAACCTCTAAACCTTTATCAATAGCGTTTAAATCTAGCATGCGTGAGGCTAATTCTTCTGGGGAAATATTATCAAACAAATCTGTCATATTAGCTGCTTGAGCTGCAGATTTTGTTACTTGCGTCAGTTCTTCTTTTTTCCTAGTGTGAACATCTTGCAATTTCTTTGTAATTTGAACATCTTTATCTTCTAAAGTAGCGAGTTCTTGCTCCAGTCGACCTGTTTTTTTTCTCCCTGAAAAAGATAAAGCAATTACATTGCCATTTGTACTTGGCTCGAAGACAGATTTAGTTCTTTCTCCCTTCATCTCAGCTTTAATTTCTGCTTTACGTTGGGTTATTACAGCCTTTTCTTTTTCAAGACTATTGATTTCTTTTCTGGCATTATTTTCTATATTGCTGGCGCCCTTTAAAAACTCCGTGGCAAATTTTTCTTTTTGAGCAGTACTGTAATTATCAAATAATGGCTCCCCATTTTTATTTTTAATAGCCCCCATTTCTTTTGCTGCTTGAGCACCGTAATGATTAATTGCTTCTTCTTTTTGTTGTTTTAACTGGCCTACTCTCTCTTTTATAGCATTCGCTTCCGCTTTCAATAAATTTAATCTATTTTGCATATTTTGCAAATAGTCGTTTAACACCATTTGCCTATCTTGCTCAGATTTAAAGTTGTGTTCCATTAATGTTTGGGCAGCTATCATGGCTTTTTGTTTTTCTTCTTCAAGGTTGCCGCTGTATTCTCTGTATATGGCCTCTAACAATTTATCTTCTTCTTGTTGTAGGAATATATCCATCGCTTCTTTTCTCAGTACTTCCAGTGCTTCTATCGCTAAAATAGCATTAAATACTTGTTCATTAAAATCTTTATCTTTAATATATAAAATACTATTACCATCATTAGTAGGCTCATATTTTGTAAAGCTAAAACTTTTTTCTATATTTTGTGCGGTGGCTTGTAAGGATTGGTTGTACAGTGCTTGAATATTATGTTTCGACTCATCTATTTTAAAACCATATGTATTGATTATCTCTTTAAAACGATCTTGGCTGATCGTCCATTCATGTAGGTCATTAATATTGAATCTAATCATACGCCACCCAAAAAATCTGCTCTCGCAGGTAGGACAATTGTGGTGGCGATTAAGTTCAATAAATATTATAGATTTTGGGGGATAAAAGGATATGTTGTTTGGTAAGAACAACTTAGGTTGTACGTATTTGAAGCGTGATAATACAAGGCTGACTGTTTATACAGCGGGTATCAATAATATTGCATCTGGGGTATGCTTATGTGAAAATTAAGTCCAAATTTTCAAATACAACTGTATAATTTCATTGATTTACCCCCTGGTCTTTAGCCTAAAACCTTCAGTAATAATTCTTTGAGGTGAGTGTTTTATGCTTTTTCTTCAAGCTTCTTATTTAATAAAGTAATTTCTCTTTGTGGATAAGGTATTTGTATATTGTGTTCTTTAAATGCATCCCAGATCATTAACAGTAAGTCTGCGCCAACTTTATTTCTACCATCATCAATACCATCCATCCAGAATTCAATGAGTATATTTACGCCGGAATCACCAAAGCTACTGATTTCAGCATCGGGTCTTTCCTCAATTGGATAGGATTCACCTGATAATACTTGAGGATGGGTTGAGACAGTCTCTCTTATAATATCAAACAGCTTATGGAGATCTGTGTTGTAAGATACCTGTAAGTTTAAAGAATAGCGCTGCTTAGTATTTGCATGAGTCCAATTTATAAAGGTGGATGAAATAAATTTTTCATTAGGAACCAATACATCTTTACCATCATATGTTTCTACTGTTGCAGAACGCATATTTAGCTCACGAACAACGCCTTGCTGCCCATCTTCTAACTCAATATGATCACCAACAGATAGGCTCCTATCTAATAAGAGAATAATGCCTGATATAAAGTTTGATGCAATTGATTGTAAACCGAAGCCTAAACCAATACCAACAGCACCACCAAAAATAGCTAATGTAGTGAAGTCAACGCCAACTATCTCTAATAGAAGTATAAAGATTAAGATATATAATGCTATTTCAAATAATTTTGCAAAAAGTTCTTTGGATCTGACATCAAGGCCTTTCTGGCTTCGAATCAGACTTTGACCTTTTATACTAGAAGCTTTACCCAGCCAAAATAACAAAGTCCCAAAGATAGATGTTTTTATCAAACTATTTAAAGTTATAGTAATATTGCCTACTGAAAGCTTAAAGCTATCTAAAAAGACTGATATTTCATCTAACCACCCCATAAAAAATAGTAGCGTGATTGGAATGACTAATATTTGAGCAACTTTTCTTTTAACAGGTGATTTTATATAGTTTACAAGTATACGGTTGACGACTATCAGTACAGCTAATGTTTGAGTTATGCTAATTAGCCAACTGTTTTTTGTAGTTAACTCATAAAGCTTTTCAGTAATACTTAATACAAAAATGAGAATAGCGGGCAGAAGAAATATCTGAGACTGATTGAATATTTGAGTGGCAATTTTTTTTGATCGTTTTTCAGATGTGGATCTTAATCGTATAAATAACTTTCGTAATAGTGCGACAGTAATGTAGCTTACAATAACCGAGGCAAAAATAGCGATAAGTTGAGTATGGATAGCTGTACTACCTGCAACCTCTACGATATGGTTGTACCCTTTTTCTGCATAACTGTTTATAGTATCAGTATCCACACACAAACCTCAATTTTTCCATAAATATAAAGTTTACCAAGCTATGGTATAGAACACACTAGCCGCTTTATTTGTTCAAGTTAATATTTTAAACAAGTAATTGAATATCCACTCGTATATTTAAACCAATTAAAAATATATAAACACAAAAAAAAGTTCTAATTTAAATCAAAATAAACAGCGACTGTCAGTCCACCACTTATGTTTGTTTTTGTAAGAATGATACTTGCATGATGAGCATCCGCAATTTTTTTAACGATAGAAAAATAATACCCCCCCCCCCCC